>Ga0255355_1000094_pt1 | contig 59300 bp, 44 predicted proteins | sample HBST75metaG_FD_189943 | JGI IMG/M metagenome (GOLD analysis project Ga0255355, IMG submission 189943) | Peat soil microbial communities from Stordalen Mire, Sweden - H.B.S.T75 | ecosystem: Environmental > Terrestrial > Soil > Wetlands > Peat | place: Sweden: Norrbotten County, Stordalen Mire...
GCCCCCATAGTTGCCGCTCCCTCGCGCCTGCAGGTCGCCGCCCCGGTTGGTCACCGGAGCAAAGACCGTCACGCTTCTGTTCCCCTGCGTCACCTGTTTGGGCATCATGAAGCTCTGCGACTTATGGTCGAAGCTCAGCGGAATCCCAGCCGTTTTCGTCGCGACCTCTCTGCTGGCATGGAGATCCCTCATCATATGAGCTTCCAGGTGCGGCGCCTCCACCTTGGCAAGAGGAGTCAAATGCTCCTCACGAAATTCCTTGGGAGGCGTCTTGAGAACCTCGATCGGGCGCGCCGGATCGAATCCCACCGGCACCACCTTCGTGCCTTTCTTGTCGCCAAGTTCAAAGATCTTGCCCAGGCGATTCACCGGAAGCTGACCCTTCACGTCTCTCGGATGAATCGGTACAAAGGCCACGGAACGGCCGACCTTGATCCAGTGAATGGGAGCATGGTGGTGTCTGCGATGCCCCACCACCCATACATAGCGATGATTCCGCTGGATCCAGCTTCCGGAGTGACAGACAGCCCATTCCCACGGTGCTCCCCCGCCAATTCCGTAGTCGGTCACTTCTTCCTTTCCCGTGTTCGGATTCCTCACCATCCGGTAATGCGTGCCGAAGGGAGAGCAAGGGAAAGAGCTATACATATCGATCACCTCTTGGCGCCCCGCAACCCCGTTCCGCGCCGCATTCGCCATGGATCCTGCGCCTTGAGCAGACAACTGCATCCCATCCTGCGCAGACATCGGCACCGCCCCGGCAAATCCATGGGGTTCCTGCTCGTTCGAATCTCGCTCTGCACGTTCGCCCGCAAATGCCTCCTCCTGCTCGCCCGTATCCGGCTCCGAGGGCTCCCAGCAGGTTCCATACGGTGCGCACTCTGAAAATGTCCCCTTGCCCTTCATCTCGGCAAGTCCCGGAATCGGCGCCGACAGCCCGGAGTCCTTCAAAAGCTCTGCAACCGCTGCGCTTCTTTGGGCAAAGCGGTCGGCAACCCACTGGTCGAATGCCGCGAAGGTCTCCGGAGCTTTCGCGTCCGCCAGTTCCATGGTGTGCCCGTTGTGGTAATAAACCGACTGGCTCTTGCCCAGGGGCACCGTTCCCTTTGCCGGCACAGCCAGAGCGCCGTTCTCCAGCGCCGTAATCGCAATCCCATCCAGATAGCTGTCCACGCGCAGGTTCTCCACTCCCGGATAGCGGGTGGTCAGGGTATCGGTGGGCGTCTTCAGAACGAACATTTCGCCCGGCACATAGGGACGGATGTGCATGGAGACCGTGCCGGTCAGTAGCGCAACCTCGGTGTAAGGAACGCCCCCCGTCGTGTGCAGGTCGTTGAAGGTCAAAACCGAATTCTCGCCCAGATAGAGAGGCGAGGCGTTTTCAAATTCGATCTCCGCGCGCCCCTTGCCCGTAGCCAGCGTGAAGCCGGTTTCCAAAGGCAGATCGGCAACCACTTTTTCCCATGCCGTGCCGGTCTCCTTCTCGTTCTTCTCCCCGCGCTCGATGCGCACGTCGCCTTCCACATAGCTGACGCGCACAATCTGCGGATTCACCTGGTCCGTGTGGTGCTCGCCCAGCAGCAACAGCGCGCCCTCTTTCAGTCTTTCTGAGGAAGCACCGTCCAGAATCTCCTGAATCTGCTCCATCGCGCGCTTCTCGTCTTTTTGCATTAGCAGGTTGAGCGCCAGCAGCTTCAGGTCGTCATTCTCCACCGCGCGCGGCAGCACCGGCTTCCCGGTCCGTGCCTTTACTTCGATCTCCAGAGCCCCGCACTCCTCCATCCAACTGCTGGACGGGAAGCTGCGCCGCAACTCCGCGCAGGTCAGCAGAGCGTGGTCCGCCTTTCCCTGCCGGTTCTCGGCGTAGGCCTTCCAATAGAGAGCTCCATCGGCGTGCGGGCCTTTCTCGCCGACGATCCGGGAGAAGATGGCCACAGCATCGCCCCACCGGTTCTCGTTGATGGCGCGGGTTCCGTCGGCGTAGGGCCCGCTGTCCGGAGCGTTGCCCAGCGAGGGGTCGCCCTCCATTCCGGCAGGTGAAATCCCACCCGCAAACGCCTGCCCCGCAGCGGCCTGGGTCGAATAGGCCGCCGTGGAAAGAGCTACGGCAAGCAGCAGGGCTAAAGAACGCGGCGTGGCTTTCATATCGTTCCTCCTTGGGAGCGGCCGGCAGAAGCTTGCCGGTCAGGGATGCGGGTGCGCAGCACGCGCACTTCAAACAGCAGGTTGCCTTGGTTCATTTCCTTCTGCAGCCGTTCAATGGTGTCGGAATCCAGGTCGTCCTTCTGGCTGGCCAACTGCGCCAGCAGGTGATCCAGCCGGTCCAGAGCCTTGGTCAATGCCGGATCGTCGCTGTTTTTGGCGTTTTGGCGGCAAATGCGGTTGGCGGCCAGCAGCGTTCGGGCCTCATCGCGCAACGGAACCGCCATCTCTTCATTGTCGGCGTCCGTATGTTTCAGCTCCACCAGCAGCCGCTCGGAACGGTCCAGGTGATCGCCCAGAACCACGATCACGACAGGCTGCTTGGCTGCGGGATGTGGAGCAACATGGGCCACAACCGGCGGCTGGCGGTGTTCCCATTGCCGGCCGGCATAAAAGGCGCAGGCCACCAGCACCGCGCAGGCGGCGGCATAGGCCAGTCCCTGCCACAGGGTCAGGCGCAGGCCCGCCCGCTTCCGCGCCGCATAGGGTTCCAGCGAGGAAGCGAGCGCAGCCCACACGCGCCGGCCGTAGGAGGCCACACCGGCCGGTGATTCCAAAAACGCGAAGGCCTGGGAGTCGCCGCCCGCCTTCATTTCCTCGAGGTCGCACTTCAGGTCTCGCAAGGCCTCGGTACACTGCGGGCAGGTCTCCAGGTGCCGCTCCGTCTCGGCGCGGCTCTCTGCGGCGTCCTCCCCGTAGTAGTGATCCACCAGTTCTTCTTCATTCAGATGATTCATATCCTCACCCTTAAATTCGCCAGCCTCTGCCTCAGCTTCTGCACCGCGCGAAACACAGCCTGCTTGGCCGCATTGGGCGCGATTCCCAGCGCTGCCGCAATCTCTTCCGTGCTGCGATCCTCCATGTGCCGCAGCACAAAGGCCGTTCGCTCGGTCGGCGTCAGGCTGCGCAGCGCCATCTGCTGCATGGCCGCAATCTCCGCGCTCAACAGCAACCTCTCCGGGCCGGCCGCTTCATCCGCCACCTGCACCGCCTGCTGCTCCGGGTCGGTTTCCTCGCTCACCCGGCTGCGCTCGTTCGTCTTGCGGCCGTCGATCCTGTCCAGTGCGCAACGTACCGCAATCCGGTAGATCCAGGTGCCGAAGTTGGAGCGCGACTCAAAACCCTCGAGCTTCCGGTACCCGCGCAGAAAGGCCTCCTGCACCACGTCATCCGCGTCGGCCTGGTTGCCGGTAATGCGGTATGCCACGCGAAACAGCGTCGCGCTATGACGCATCACCAGAGCGGCATAGGCGTCCCTGTCACCCGCGAGAATGGCTCGTACCGTCGCGTGGTCGTTCTCACCCATGCAGTGAATTAGACACCAGCCGGGCGGGGGCAGTTAGGAGAGATTCTTGAAGAGGATGCACGGATCCGCTAACGCTGGCCTCCTGGCCGGCTGTCGTGCGGGTTCCTCCGGCCGCACCATCCCAACCGCTGTCATCCTGACGCGCAGCGGAAGGATCTGCAGTTGTCGGGTGGCCCACCCTTTCCTGGCCACTGAAAATGGGTGCCCCACATCTCGATTCTGAGATGTGGGATCGCAAGAAAGCGAGCCTCGCTGAGGAGCATCAAAGCCGGTTGTTCCGCTCTTTCCGCAGTTTCTTCGCATAAGGGATGAATCCCCGCGCCAACCCAGCCGCATTCGGACACCCATCTCCCACTCAGGATTCCTCCTCCCACAAATCCAGCGAACCTGCCAACTCGCCATCCCCGCGCAAGCGGGGGCTAACTCGCCAAGCTTTTCAACCCACGGCCCATACCAAAGCTCCGTGCCGACATTTGATCGCACCGCCGGAGATTGCAGAGAATTAACCTCTCCGCGCGCACAATAGGAACATGAACTGGAGCCATGTCGTCGGTCCAAATTGTCAGGGACGGGCCCGGTCCGTGCCCCGAGAAGTGAGGTACCCCCGGGGGGTGCGTTCCCTCTTTGTTCGCTTTTTTACGAGGTGAATAGACGTATCTGTGGAGGTGAATAGACGTATCTGTTTTAGTTTCTGTTGTTTACGGATCGACAAAAAGCCGGGTTCTTGCCAAAACCTGTCTCACGTCATTTTTTTAACTCAATGGAATCAACGCGAGTTTTGACGAAAACGGACGGATGATCGGCCATTTTGCCCGTCTTCGTGCCTTGATCGCAAGTCGATAGTTCCCGAAAGCAAGTTGCGCCGCTCCATCACCAGAGTCTTTTCGGATAATTGCCGGCTTCGATCAGCCGGCGAATGGCCTCGACGGCGCGCGGGTGATCTTCGCGGTAGGTGATCCCGAAACATGTGTCCTGTGCGCGCAGCACCTTCACCCGTGCTTCTCCCTCCTCCAGCAACTCGTTCACCGTGTCGGGAATGTAACACTCCGCCTGCAGCTCCGCGCCGTTCTGCTGAAGAAATTTCTGAAAGTACTGGTGCAGTTGCGCAAACACGCGGGGCGTAAATCCCCACATGTTCATGGAAACCACCTCGTCGCCCGTCAGCCTCGTCTCCACGCCGTCGGCATCGGTATTGGTCGCGTGTCCGCCCGCGCGTTCAATATTTTTCAGTTCAACGATCTTCTGCAGAAAGCCCTTGTCGTCCGCCTGGCAGATTCCGCGCGCCACCACCCCAAACTCGGAGAGCGTCTTGCGCAGAACGTATCCGACCATCGCGTAGTCTTCCGTGCCGGACTGAAAATGGCGAGCCAAGGCGCGATAGCTCTCCGCCCCATAGAAATCGTGGCAATTGATCACCGCAAAGGGCTCATGAATGCTGTTCGCGGCCATCAGAATGGCGTGCGTCGTTCCCCACGGAGCGGTGCGCTTGGCCGGCGCGGAGAATCCGGGCAGCAGCTTGCCCAGTTCCTGAAAGACGTATTCCACCGCAATGCGCTTTTCAAACCGCGGGCCGACCCTCCGCTTGAACGGCTCTTCGATTTCCTTGCGGATCACGAACACAACTTTGCCGAACCCGGCATGGTGGGCGTCATGGATGGAATAGTCCAGAATGGACTCGCCATCGGGTCCAACCGGATCGAGCTCTTTCAACCCGCCGTAGCGGCTTCCCATGCCAGCTGCCAGGACGAGAAGTGTGGGGCTAACCATAGCATTCATCCTTTCCCAAAACCCAGTCTTGCGGCGTTGCTTCGGGCAGGATGTCGAGCGTGGGCGCTTCGAAAGGGCCAAATCTCAGCCCCTAAAGTGCCGGTGCGGGGCGCCCTGCAGTGCGATTCCAAGGGCGCCTTGCAGAGTACACCTGGACGACTTCCGGCGGCAATTCAAAACAATCTGCAGCCGGATGCGCGTCCTTATGATGTTGGTTAGAGCTCCCCCTGCTTGGCTCGCGCGCCGCGCCAGTAGAGCACCAGGCCCAGCAGAATCGAGGCCGCCGTGCCGCCCACCAGCTTCAACTCGAATCCCAGCTTGTTCATCGAGTCGCCCGGCGGCACCAGCGAAACAAAAATCCCGATCAGCACCACCAGGAATCCCAGGCCGCCGCAAATCCACACGCCGGTAACGCCTCCCGGCACCAGCACGGCGTGCGGATTCTCCTTGCGGTCCCGCCGTCGCGCCAGCTTGATGATGGCCGCGAACATATAGAGGAACGGGATGAAGTAGAGGATAATGGCGGCGTCGATCAGAAACTGGTATGCGCCCCGCGTGGACTCGTTGATCTGGCTGCCCAGCAGGATCAACCCGGAGATCGAGGCCTGCACCAGGATGGAAACATACGGCGTCTTCCACTTGGGATGGATCTTGCCGAACGCCTCCGGCAGGTAGCGGTCCACGCCCACCACAAACGGAACGCGTGCGATCCCGGCCACGGTCGACCCCACGCCACCGGCGTTGCCCACGGTCACCAGGATGGCCGCCAGCATGCCCAGCGCACCCAACCGCAGCGCCACCGAACCCACGGTAATGGCGTTGAACACGCCGCTTTGGGGGTCGATTCCCGCAGCCGGAACCAGCGCCAGCACGGCGAAGGTGCCCACGATATACATCAGCGCAATCAGCGCGCCGGCTCCAAAGACGGCCCGTGGCAGCGTGCGGCGCGGATCGCGCACCTCTTCGCTCATGGTGGCCACCAGTTCCAGCCCGGTAAAAGCAAAGGCGATCTGCGACCAGAAATTCACCGTGTCCCAGTTCCACGTCGGCAGCATGTTCTGCACGGTAAAGTGCGTTGCCGAACCGTGCTTCCAGACAAAGAGCGCGGCCACTCCGGCCAGCATCACCAGGGGCACATAGGTTCCCACGCCGCCGGCGTTCTGCAGCCACTTGCCCACGTTCAGCCCGATGATATTCAGCACCACGGCCACCAGCAGCATGGAGAGCGAAACCGTCAGCAGGAAGGTGCGATCCTGGGCCAAAGCCACGCCCCGCCCGCCAATGATGTAGGCCGCCATCGAGGCGCTGGCCAGCAGTAGTCCGGGGAAGTAGAAGACGGTGTAAATCCAGTAGGTCCACCCGGCCACGAATCCGTGAAAGGGCCCAAAGGCCTCCCGCGACCAGGCATAGAGCCCGCCTTCCTCAGGAAAGCGCGAGGAAAGCTCGTTGATCACCAGTGCCCCCGGCACAAAGAAGAAGACCGCGGCCAGCACCCACAGGCTGATGGAGGAGGTGCCGTTGTGTCCGGCGGCGGCAATCCAGCGCGGCCCCAGCACGGTGGCGATATTGAACAGCAGCACATCCCAAAAGCCCATGGTCTTGCGCAACTGCGGTTTGGAGCTGAGCGTGGAAGGCGCTGCAATGGTCATCGAGTCCCCGGGGCTCCTGACAGAAACCCATCAAAGAATGATAAAGGACAGGGTCGGTGAAGAGCCTCAATCCAGGCGGGTGCGAACGCCCAAGCGGGTGTGAAGGCCTTTAACCGTCTGCGGTGAAACCAAGCACGGAGGGAGGCGGGGGTTTTAACCCCCGCAAAAAGCCAGCGTAATCAGCGCGGCTTTAGCCGCGGCGGGATCTTTCTCAAAGGTCCTACCCAAGAATTGGACTCTTACCGCAGCCTGTTCAGTCTGCCATCGGGAACGCTGCCCGCACGCTGCCGGCAATCGAGCCGCTGCAAGAGAGTGCTATTCTGTGATGTTTCTGGGTAACGCCCAGGTTCTGCAAGGAGTTGCACGATGCGGAAATTGGTGCTGATTCTGGCGATGGTTGGCGTTGTTCTCCCGGCGTTTGCAGCAAAGAGAGTCACCCTCTCGGAGTTCGAGCAGATTCTGCCTGCTTCCCATCGAAAGCCGGACGCCGACGTTGCCGCCCTGATCACCCGGTTGGAACTGACGGAACGGCCCAACGACGCATGGAGAGCGCGCATTGATGCGGAATTGCCCGGCGTCGCGTCCCGCGACTCGCTGATCGCATTGGCCGACAAGGCAGATTTCCTCAGCCCTCCGGCAGCCGAGATTCCCACACTGGTTCCGCCCGACCTTGCGGCGAGCGACGCTCTGGTTGCCGCGGCCAAACACTACGTGAGCCAGACGATCCCCAAATTGCCCAACTTCCTCGCAACGCGGGTGACTACCCGCTTCGAAGACATGCCTGCGATGGAGACCGGGCTCTACTTTATGGATGCAACCTCCTACCAGCCTCTGCATGTCGTCAACATCTCCAGGGTCGTTGTGCTGAACCGCAACGGGCAAGAGCTGGTCGATCCCGGAGATTCATTCGGAAAGATGCCCGGCTCGCCTGAATCGGGCCTGAAGACTTCGGGTGAGTTTGGTCCGGTCCTTATTGCCTTGATGGCGGATGTTTTTGGCGGTGAAGTTCTCTGGAGCCGCTGGGAAGCCGGCGCAACCGGACCCCTGGCAGTCTTCCACTACTCCGTATCCTGGCAGCAGTCACATCTCATGCTGTTGCTTCCAGCGTTGTGGAAAAATCTTCAGACGCCACCGGCCTACCACGGAGAAATGACCATCGATCCCGCCAGCGGGGCGATTCTCCGCGTGACCATCGAAGCAGAAATGACCCCAGACGACCCGGTCACCCGAGCCGAGCTCATGGTGGAATACGGTCCCGTAGAGATTGGAGGGAAGACCTTCATCTGCCCCACCAGGAGCGTTGCTCTATCAAAGACTCGGATCATCAAGATGCAGCATGGCAAAGTAAATCACCATGGGTGGGATGATCCCAATCATGGACCTCAGCAGATCCAACTGAACGACGTCCAGTTCATCAACTATCACCAGTTTCGCGCCGAGACGCGCATCCTGACGGAAGGCGTTCAACCGCCGGAAGCCAATCCGCCCGCCCCTTTGCCCGCAAAACAGTCGTCCTCTCCACAAGCCCTGCCTCCTGGCCGCTGAGGCGTCCGTTTTTTGCGAACCGGCAGAAGGCAACCCCGCCCCTTACTCCTCGGCGCGGACAAACCGTCGATTCTTGATGGAGATTCCCTGGTTGCAGGCCAGGCAGTGAAAGACCTTGGTGCTGGTCACGCTCCGGACCGGGGAACCGCACCAGGGGCATTTTCCTTGCAGGGCGCCGAACCCAATCAGCGGTCCCAGCAGCGGCGCCAGAATCGCCGCCAGAATCATCGGCACCCCCAGAATTGCGCCCAGCCCGGTGAGGCAAAGCAGCGTTCCCACAATGATCAGAATCGGCGCGGCCAGCACCCCGAAGAGAAGTCCGCTGAACGGACCCTCCATCGGCGCATGCTCGATTTCGCCGGGAGCAGCTTCCATCGGGCCTGCCTGTCGGGGAACTTCCGGGACAATTGCAGCCCCGCACGCCGGGCAGAATTTCCACGTTGGCGCAAGTTGCATTCCACATTTCGGACATAGCCCATCCATCTGACTACCTCCCTTGGAGGGCCACAAGCATACCACCGAAAGCAACGCAGAGACTGTCCCGCGAAGCGCTGATTTGGACGCCGTCAAAACGCAATAACTTGGAACGCCGGCCTCCCGCCCCACGCCCACTCTCGACCGATGCGAGAGATGCTCCAGTAAACTGAATCTCTGACAACACGAGGACACACGATGGCGAATCGATACGGCGAAGCGGCAATTATGGCGGCCCGGCAAGCGGCTTCCGGCAGCATCAACCCTGAAGCGCAATGGGAAAGTGCATTGGAAAAGCTCTATCCCACCAGTCCCACGGCGCGGCGCAAGGGCGGTCCGCGCGGAGCCTTTCTCGGACTCTGCGAAGAAGGCCTGGTGAAGGGCATTCCCGCCGGCCACTATTCTGCGACCAGGGACAACAAAACCTGCGCCGTCCGTGCCGCAGCCTTGCTGATCGAAGCCAAGCAGAGCTGGTCCGTCAGCGCGCTCTGGCAGGCGGTTACGGAAGGTTCTGAGAAGCCCCACGGTGGCCAGATGGACATCGTGATGGCGCTATGGAAGAACGATCTGATCGCCCGCAAGTCCTGAGGCGCAGCTCTGCACGAGACGGCGAGTTACGGCTGGGACGAACTGCCGCCAACTCGCTAACTCGCGATTTCCGCGCAGAGAAAGCTAACTTGCTGATTTTGTTTATAAAACCTTGATTTGACCTTGTTGCTCATCGAGAAGAACAGTCCGTAGAGCGCCTGCGCAGTTCCTTCACCGCGATGCTTCAGTCTGCGGACGCAGCGGAGGGCTGTGCAACCGGATGGGCAGCGACGCCGTTCTCCTGGTCCTTATATTGCAACTGGTAGAGCTTCCAATAGAGGCCGCGGTTGGCCAGCAGTTCCTGGTGCGTGCCCATCTCGCGCAGTGCGCCCTTGTGCATCACCAGGATCGAGTCGGCACGCTGCACCGTTGAGAGCCGGTGCGCGATCAGCACGCTGGTGCGACCCTCTACCATCCGGTCCAGCGCCCCGCGAATGCGCAACTCGGTGTCGGTGTCGACGCTCGATGTGGCTTCGTCCAGGATCAGGATGCGGGGATTGTAGGCCAGCGCGCGGGCAAAGTTGATGAGCTGCTTCTGTCCCGTGGAGAGCGAGTTGCCGCGCTCCTGCACCGGTTCGTCGAAGCCGTTGGGCAGGCTCTCGATAAAGTCCAGCACATTCACGTCGTTGGCGGCCTGCCGCAGGCCGGCTTCGGTAATGGCCTCATTGCCCAGGCGGATGTTTTCCGCCAGCGTACCGGAGAAGAGGAACGGGTCCTGCAGAACCACGGCGAAGTGCTGGCGCAGCTTGGTCAGGTCGTGCTCGCGAAGGTCCACGCCATCGATCAGAATCTGCCCGGCGGTCACGTCGTAGAAGCGCATCATCAGGCTAGTCAGGGTGGTCTTGCCCGCCCCGGTGTGGCCCACGATCGCCACCGAATGCCCCGGCTCCACGGTGAAGGAAACATCCTTCAGAATCCACTCGATGTCCTTGAGCGCCGTCAGCAACTCCGCTGCCTTGGGATTTTCGCCCCTCTTCTGCGCGTCGATAGCGTGGCCCACGGCGGCCTGCTGTTCCGGGGTCAACTTCTGATAGGTAAACCAGACGTGGCGGAACTCGATGCGATTGCTTTCGTCGCCATGAATAGGGTGCGCCGGCGAAAAGATCTCCGGCGGCGTGTCCAGCAGCGTGAAGATGCGCTCGCAGGCCGCCATGGCCGATTGCAGAATGTTGTATTTGTCGCTCAGGTCCTGGATGGGCCGCCAGAAGCGCTGCGAATACTGGATGAACATGGCCAGCACGCCCAGTGTCACCACGCCATGGAGCACCCCGAACCCGCCCCGCCAGATGACCAGCGCAATGGCGATGGCGGAAAGCATCTCGACCGTCGGGTAATAGAGCGCGTAGGCGAATATGGTGTCCTTGAACGCGATCATGTGCTGCTCGTTGACCGCTTCAAAATCCTTGAAGGCGCGTTCCTCGCGGTTGAAGAGCTGCACCACGCTCATCCCCGAGATGTGTTCCTGGGTGAAGCTGTTGATGCGGGCGATGGCGGCGCGGACGCGGCGGAAGCTCTCGCGAACCGAGTCGCGGAAAAGTCGCGTAACCACCAGAATCAGCGGCAGCACGGCGAAGGCCAGCAGCGAAAGCCGCCAGTTGATGGTGAGCATCACCACGGCCATCACGGTGAGGTTGAAAAAATCATCGATGATGGCCAGCACGCCGGCCGTGAACATATCGTTGATCGCGTCCACGTCGGAGGTCAGCCGGGTCACCAGCCGGCCCACGGCGTGCGTGTCAAAGAACCCGATGTGCATCCGCTGCATGTGGCGGAAAATATCGCGGCGCAGGTCGAACATCAGTTTCTGGCCGGTCCACTGCATCAGGTAGGTCTGGATGAACTGGAAGAGATACGCCGAGACCAGCGCGGCCATATAGAACGTGGCCAAGCGTGTGATGCCCAGAACAGGATCGGTGGGAAGGACGCGGTTGAGGAAGTTGGCGCTGCTCAGCCAGTGGGCCAGAAGGCTTGGCGAACTGGCGGCTTTTTGCCCGCCGGGCGCCAGGTAGCGGTCGATGCCCACCATCACCAGGTACGGCCCCAGCACATCGCTCAGCGATTTGAGGCTGATGGCCAGGGTGGAAATGGTGGCTTGAATCCAGTAGGGACGCAGGTAGTGGCCCAGCCGCCGCATCAGCCGCGAGTCGTAGACCTTGCCGACCGGGTCTTCATCGATCTTTTTTGATTTCTTTCGCTTTTCGTCCGCCATCGGCCGGGTGGGCTCCACTTCTGCTTCCATTGTAAGGGGAGGGGGATGGGAATTACATGCCGCGCTGGTACGGTATCCCGCCCGGGACTGGCATGATTCCCGCCATCCGCGCCGCCGCCTCTCTGTTATGCTGTCAGCCAAGGGAAGCGTGGCGATGATCGAAATCCGGCATCGGCGGGGATTTTTACTGATTGCGGTCCTCGCAATCGGCATTGCACTTCTCTGCCTGCTGATCCCGCACCCCCATTCCGGCAACGCTCCGGATTGGGTGGCGATTCTGCCGCTTCTCCTGGTTGGCGTTATTTCGCCTTTGAGCCTGTTTGCGCCGCTGGCCTACGAATACGTTGGCCGCACCCCTGATGCTCCGGCTCTGCCCGTCCTCTTCCAGCGCCCTCCACCCTTCCAGCTCGCCTAGCACTTCAAAACTGGTCCCGCACTCACTGCAACTTCGGTTGCCGTGTGCCTGACCCATCGTTTGCGAAGTTCTGTCCGCGATCTGAAAAGGGGTGCATATGCATATCGATGACCCCTATGCCCGGTGCGACTTCGCCAGGGCTTTGCCGTTTCTGCTCATCGTCCTCATTCTGGTCTATTACGTTTTGAGGCGTGTTGTCTGGAAGTGCGGGAGACGACTGGGCTGGAAGCGATTGGGCTACTATCCATCCGCCTTTGCGCTGGGGCTGGCCCTGCAATTCGTGCAGGTGCTTTACCGGCCCACCGTAGAGTATGTTTTGGAGGCAAGACTGGACGAGGATGCCGACCAAGACGACAACGGGGATCCTGAGAAGCTGGCTAGGCAACTGCACCGGCAACTCAGGCGGATTCGCCGTGGCGAACCGGTCGAAAGGCTGATTTTGCGGCTCTGAGCCCGGCGAAAGTTGAACTCCCCGGCCTCCAAATCGAGACCTGGGGCGGCCAAGCCCAGCCTTTTCACCAACGGGCCTCTCGGTCCGTTCCACCCCCACCATTTACACTGGTATGCGGAGAATCCTGTGTTTTTTGATAAAGCCCTGACCAAAGTTTTTGGTACTGCGAACGAGCGGACGATCAAGCGGCTGATGCCGGTTGTGGCCACCATTAACGCCCTCGAAGAAGATACGAAACAGCTTACCGACGACCAACTGCGCGCCAAAACGGTCGAGTTCCGGGAGCGGATTGCGGCCAGGCTCGCGGGCATCACCGACGCGGACGCCAAAAAGACCACTGAGCGTGCGGCTCTGGACGAGATTCTGCCCGAAGCCTTCGCCGTGGTGCGCGAGGCCGGCTGGCGTGCCGTGCAGATGCGCCACTTCGACGTGCAGATGATCGGCGGCATGGTGCTGCATGATGGCAAAATCAGCGAAATGAAAACCGGCGAAGGAAAAACGCTGGTGGCCACGCTGGCCTGCTATCTGAACGCACTCGCCGGTCACGGCGTGCACGTGGTCACGGTGAACGACTACCTGGCCAAGCGCGATGCCGAGTGGATGGGCAAGATCTACGAGTTCCTGGGGCTCTCCGTCGGCGTCATCGTCCACGATCTGGACGACAACGAGCGCCGTGCCGCCTATGCGGCCGACATCACCTACGGAACCAACAACGAATTCGGTTTCGACTATCTGCGCGACAACATGAAATTCGAAATAAAAGATTGCGTGCAGCGCGGGCATTACTACGCCATCGTCGACGAAGTCGATTCGATCCTCATCGATGAAGCGCGGACCCCGCTCATCATCTCCGGCCCCACTGACCAGACCACCGACAAGTACGCTCGTGCGCGCAAAATCATTCCTGACCTGGTGAAGGGCGAAGAGATCGAATCGATCGATCACAAGCGCCAGGAAGAGTTGGGAATCCAGCTCGGGGACGGTGAGAAATACCTCTCCGGCGACTACATCGTGGACGAGAAGCAGCGCACCATCGGCGTCACCGACGACGGCTGGGTAACCATCGAGAAGGCTCTGGGCATCGACAACATCGCAGACGCCGAAAACTGGGAACTCAAGCACTACGTCGAGACGGCCATCAAGGCCCACGCGCTCTACAAGCGGGACGTGGACTACGTGGTCAAGGACGGCGAGGTGATCATCGTCGACACCTTCACCGGCCGCCTGATGCCCGGCCGCCGCTGGTCCGACGGGCTGCACCAGTCCATCGAGGCCAAGGAGGGCGTCAGCATCCGCAAGGAAGACCAGACGCTGGCCACCATCACCTTCCAGAACTACTTCCGCCTCTATCAAAAGTTGAGCGGCATGACCGGCACGGCCGAAACCGAAGCCGCCGAATTCGAGAAGATTTACAAGCTCGAAATCGTTGTCATTCCCACCAACAAGCAGATGCTGCGCCTGGAAAATCCCGACGTGGTCTACCGCACCGAGAAGGAAAAGTACAAGGCCGCGGCCGACGACATCGCCATCCTGCATGAGAAGCAGCAGCCGGTGCTGGTCGGCACCACGTCCATTGAAAAGAGCGAACGGCTTTCGGGAATCTTGCAGCGCAAGGGCGTGCGCCACGTGGTGCTGAACGCCAAGTTCCATGAGCGCGAGGCGGAGATCGTCGCCCAGGCCGGACGGCTGGGCATGGTCACCATCGCCACCAACATGGCTGGCCGCGGCACGGATATTCTGCTCGGCGGCAACCCCGAGTTCATGGCCCGCCAGGAACTGGTCAAGAAGGGCCATGCGCGCGCCATTAGCGCCAACGAGGGAGCCATCAACCCCATGGCCCCCGCCGGATTCCAGCGCTTCTACTACCAGGGCCAGGAGTTCGAGGTAGCCGAGGCGGATTGGTCCGAGGTCTACAAGGTGCACTCCGCGGCTGCGCATGAAGAACATGACAAGGTGATCGAGGCCGGCGGCCTCTTCATCCTGGGCACCGAGCGGCATGAGTCGCGGCGCATCGACAATCAGCTCCGCGGCCGCGCCGGCCGTCAGGGCGATCCCGGCGAGTCGCGTTTCTACCTCTCGCTTGAAGACGACCTGATGCGCATCTTCGCCAAGCAGTGGGTCAGTACGCTGCTGGAACGGCTCGGGATGGAAGAAGGCGTGCCCATCGAGTCGCGCATGATCTCCAACCGCATCGAAGCCGCCCAGAAGGCCGTGGAATCGCAGAACTTCGAATCCCGCAAGCACCTGCTGGAATACGACGACGTGATGAACAAGCAGCGCGAAGCAGTCTATGGACTGCGCCGCCAACTGCTGGAAGGCGTCGAGCAGCGCGAGCTGATTCTGGAGGATTATGTCGGCGGGATTCTGAGCACGGCTCTGGACGAGTTCGCCGGCGAGAAGGTGCGTCCCGACCAGTGGAACCTGAAGGGGCTCTCCGCCAAGCTGGTGGAACAGTTCGGGTTCAACCTGGAGGCGGAAGGCATCAAGCCCGCCGAACTCGCACGCCATGAGCTGGGCGACGCCATCTTTGAGAAGTTGAAGGCGCACTATGCATCCAAGGAACAGATCCTGGGCGCGGAAACCATGCGCTATCACGAGCGGATGGTCATGCTCAGCGTCATCGATGGCCTGTGGAAGGACCACCTGCTGGCGATGGACCACCTGAAGGAAGGGATCGGCTTGCGCGGCTATGCGCAGCGCGATCCGCTGGTGGAATACAAGCGCGAATCCTTCGACATGTTCGAGGCCATGATGCTCAAGTTCCAGGAGGATACGGTCCGGTTCCTCTTCCGGATGCAGATTCTGGGGCCGGATGGCCAGCCGATCAATGCCGCTCCCGAAGTGCGCCGCGAAATTCCCAAGGCGCCGCCTGTCGCCAGCGCCGCCCGGCCGCAAACCTTGGACGCCGAGCCGCGCGAAATTGCGATTCCCACGCGTCAGGCTTCCACCACCATCGACGCTCTGGAGAAGGAATTCCACCGCAAGAAGCAGCGCGATCTGGATGCGGCCACCCTGGCCGGCTCCGGCGATGGAAACCAGTTGAACCAGCGCCGCACCGGCGAAAAGGTCGGCCGCAACGATCCTTGCCCTTGCGGCTCGGGTAAGAAGTACAAAAAGTGCCACGGCGCGGAAAAGTAAACCGCACCGAAATCAGGAGCAAAGCCACGCGGGCGGGGAAGTCTCCCCGCCCGCGCTGTTTTCAAGCGTGATCTCCATCGTCCATCCCGGCAAGAATTTGTACGCTCTACCAAAAGAAGAATGACTACTGAGTGAGCGCAAAGTTGATTTGCACCGTCACCTTCGACACCCCTGCGCCGGACTCGAATTTCCATTTGCGCACCGCGTCTTCGGCGGCCAACGCCAGAACGCGGCTGCCGCTGATTGCTTTCGCATCGGTCACTTTACCCTCGGCGTCCACCGTGGCCTGGACCTCAACCACGCCGCCAATCCTCATGCGCTTGGCGATCTCCGGATAGTTGGGAGCGACCCTCGACTTCACGCTGCGCTCGTCCGCCGCCCCGGCCGGAAGCGCCAACCCCAGCGCCAGCGTGCACACCCCCAGCACTCCCATACCCGCACGGCGCCACCCTCTCCCTCGACTCTCGCAGCCATTTCTCGTCATCGCACCCCCAGTGGGTAAGAGACTCCCAACAGAGGTTATCGACGGGAAAATAAACTCCATGAGCCGATTTTCTGGGGTTGGAGAACTTCTGAATAAGCTGTCGTTTTGAAAGCGCACGACTTCAGTCGTGCCGCAAGTGGTTGAAAATCAATTCCGGTCGCCTCTGAAAAGGATGACTATTTGATAGCTCCCGGGTTGGCGACAATCCAGCCGCAACTCCGAAATGTGATCCATCTTCGATTGAACAAACTGACACACCTGTCCCGGTTAGCGCCGGGGGATCGAATTCCGCATCGTCCTGTTTCATTGAGTGGGTGGCGTTTTTGCAGGCCCCTGATCGCCTGTCCCGTTGGGAGTTGAGGCGTCGGGTACAACCTCAAATCCCGGAAGGATACGAAGCTCCGAACCGAATCTGTGGTAATTGGAGTACGCGACATCGTCCAATAACGTTGCATACGCGGCGTAGGTTTCAAACGACTCGTCCCAGAATGTCAGGCGTCTCACCGGACGACTCCGCGTGATCACCACGCCGCGCACCGGACAAATAAAGCTACTGCTGCCGATTTTAACGGGACCATACTCGACCATCGTGCTCGTTCTTCGAATGGGCTGAACAGATGGCGATGGTGTAAACCGCCCGAAGGGCGCTGTCCCACAGGGTCGCGCTCATGCCCGCGATGGCCCGGATGTCCCCGCTCGAAGGTGGCGGAATCTCCCAGAGCACGCGGGGTAAGCGGCCATGGTCAATCTCTTCCGCCAGAACATTCCCATCGGTCGATGGAGCCGCCGTTGCGTAAAGTCCCGTGCTCTTGAACCAGTAGATCGACACGCGATGGTCGAGGCGCCCACCATTCTGCCGGAGGAACTGGATGATTCCGTGCTTTGCGATGTCAAACTGCACGGGCGAGAGATTGACCTGGTCGAGGACCAGAACGACTTCGGAAAGCTCCGCATTTACATCCGCCGACTCGCTTGAAGAACGAAAGGAAGCGATCTTCTGCGGAACGCCATTGTCGAGGAGGTTGAAATCGCCTTCAGTGAGGTGATCGACCGGCCTCTCTTCAATGTCTGTTACGGCGACATCCAGATGGATCATACCTTCAGGGGACTTGCTCTCCGGGAAGATGGATGACTGAGACGCTGCCCCTGCCGGAATCAGGGCGATGGAGACCGGCAATACCATCATCACTAGCTTGAACAGAGAACCCCCTCCCGCAACGCCATAGCTTTGCCTGGACGGCACGCTGACTTGGATAGCGACCTGCATGGAGAGGGGCGTGAAGCGGTTGGCACAAATCTAACCGGCGCGAGAACAACTGTCAAAGTGCGCATCGGTACGCCTCTCCTGATAGATGAAAACAGCATAAGAGTTGTCTCTTTGACCGACGGATTCTTGGTTCGGTTAGGTCGACCTCTTCGCGTTCAGGACTCATCGCTTTTGGGATGCATGGGCGGCCAAATCCGCGGGCCTGCGCGGGCAATCCGCGCAGTTGCGCTCGGAGGTCACCCTGAAGAGGAGTCCGCATTTTTAAGTTTCGATGCTATCGTGACGGCAGTTTTGCGAGGTTTGCCTGGCTAACCGCTAACTCGGAAGTTACCTTTTTATCGATATTTACTTAAGCCTCGATCCGGCAGCTAGTACCGTGTCCTCGCGATTTCGTAATCAAGCCCAGGACAATGGGTGCCCTACGTCCCGATTTTGGGACCTGGGAGAGCACGAATTTGCACGGACACGGTACTAGTTGTGTCGTAAGTAGCACAAAATGACAGCGGGCTCTACAGGATGCGGAAAAGCCCCGCTTGCAGCTGAAAAGCTCATGTTCTGTAATAACAGGGCACGACTTCAGTCGTGCCGCAAGTAGTAGAAAATAAATCGAGCTTTAGCCCCCGCCGGGTCCCGCCTGAAACTCCGACTTTGGGCAAGGTCCGACCTCTTTCCTCCCTCGATTCCGGTCGCCCCTGAAAAGGATGACTCATCGATAGCTTCCGGGCAGGCGACGATCCGGCCGAAACGCCCGTCCAACCCCATCATCCTCCACCCTCAGAAGTGTCATCCTTGAACGCAGTGAAGGATCTGCGGTTGCCTTTGAGAGCTTCAAAGTGGCGTTACTTGCGGGTTGGCGACAATCCGACCAAAATGCCCGTCCGGCACCATCATCCTCCACCCACAGCAGTGTCATCCTGAACGCAGTGAAGGATCTGCAGTTGCCTTTGAGAGTTTCAAAGTGGCGTTACTTCTGGGTTGGCGACGATCCGACCAAAATGCCCGTCCGGCACCACCCTCCACTACCCACAGCAGTGTCATCCTGAACGCAGTGAAGGATCTGCAGTTGCCTTCGAGAGTCTCAAAGAGGCGTTGCTTCCGAGTTGGCCACAACACTCCTCGCGGCGTCACTCTTCGGTCGTTATTGGACTACCGTCCTTCTCGGTCCGCGTCGGGCGGGATCCGCTTTTTGAGCCACCCTTCGAGTTCTTGGGCAGGATGGAGGTTTCTCGGGTAAAGCCCCGGTTTGTTTTTTGGGGCGCCATGTGCGAATGCTGACCTTTTTCCGCGGCCTGCTTAGCCCCGGAGGGAATGCGGCCAGGGAATCGGAAACCTGATCAGAGGCACCTCAAGTCGACGCGGCCACCAGAGAGCGGCGACCCAACACAACCCTCCACACGACGACACGGTGACCCTGTTTGATCTCCGCAATCCGCTCTTGCAGATCATTACCCTCCACGCGCGCACAATCAAAACATACAGCTCAATCCCGGTCCCCGGCCGGGAGTCAGACCCCCAAAAAAGGGGGGTCTAACTCTTCTTTTTTGGGGGAAAATTCACCTTTTGTTCGCTTTTCGCAAAATCGAATAGGAGTATCGATATGATTTTAAACATACTTATAAACTTACCGGTCCGCCCAAACCTTCAGATTTCCACAGGGTATCCATTCGTTAAGTTAAATGGAATCAACGCGCACCCTTGAAGTTTTCGGGCCAAAATGTCGGCTTTTTGCCCCGAAATCGGCCTTTTTCGCGGAAAAGAAGGGGCGTTTTCACCTGCCTCGAGACCTCTCTTCCCTGGAGAAAAGAGGCCTCGAACCTCCACGGCCGCAGCAGAAAATTCCCCGTCGACCCGGACAAACCGCCTTACCGCGCCAGTCCAGCCTCGCCGACAGCCGCAAACGTCAGGTCTTCGGCGGCGGAGTTGTGTTCCTGGCGCCAAAGTTCGAAAAGCCGTCCGTAGCTCAACGTCACGTACTGGGAGGGCTCGATGCCCAGCCGGGCAGCAGCGCGGTCGATCCACTCCGCCGAGCCTTCCAGCTCGGCATAGTTCCCGATCGGGGTCTCATCCACCACGCAGTGGCCTTCGCCGTCGGACCACTCGGTGCGCCATTTCTCATAGCGAAACGCTGCAACCAGGCCGAGCGAAAGGAAGATTTCCTCCAGCGCCGCGCCGTCCGCCACCAGCGTTTCCGTCTCCACGCGATGTTTGTGCCGGTCTTCTCCCGGTCCCACGTCAGGCAGCCGCTTGTGAGTCACCAGCCAGCGGCCGGCGTAGTCGCGGATGCGCAGAATCTCGGTGCGCGCGCGCATCTCGCGCTGGGGCGTGTCGTAAAGTACGTTGCTCTCAAAGCTGCGCGGGGTTTCCAGGCGGAATCCCGCTTCTTCAAGCCGGCGCGTCAGGCCAGCCAGGTCGGCGACAGGGAATTTGATCTCGGTTTCAATAGGCATGGTAAAAGCCGAGTATACGGCAGGTGGCGGCGGCTCGCGGCCAGGGGCGAGAATAAGAGGGTGAAGACATTGCGATTGAGCGTGGACCCGGCGCATCTTGAGACCGCCGGCGCCCAGGAAGCGTTAGAGCGCGGAGCCCGGATTCTTCGCGCCGGGGGCCTCGTGGCCCTGCCCACCGAAACGGTCTACGGGCTGGGTGCGAACGCCCTGGATGCGGAGGCCGTGGGGCGGATTTTCGCTGCCAAGCAGCGCCCGGGCTGGGACCCGGTGATCGTCCATATCGCCAGCATTGCCATGCTGGAAGGCCTGGTCAAAGACGTTCCCGAAACCGCGCGCAAGCTGATGGAGGCTTTCTGGCCCGGGCCTTTGACGCTGCTTCTGCCGCGGACCAGTGCGGTGCCCGACGCGGTGACGGCCGGAAGGCCGCTGGTTGGCATCCGCATGCCGGCACACCCTGTCGCGCTTGAGCTGATCCGGCGAGCCGGGATTCCGGTGGCCGCGCCCAGCGCCAACACCTTTGGCCACACCAGCCCCACCACGGCCGCGCATGTCCTGGCGGACTTGGACGGCCGCATCGACGCCATTCTGGACGCCGGACCGACAGAACACGGCGTAGAGTCCACGGTGCTCGACCCCTGCCAGAGCCCGATGGTGATTTACCGGCCCGGAGCCGTCACAAGTGTCCAGATTCGAGACATTGCGGGCCCGGTCGAGTCGTTTTCAAGCAGCGGACCGCTCCACGAGACGCCGCCCGAAGCCCTGCCTTCACCCGGCGTGGGGCTGCGCCACTATGCGCCCAAGGCGCGGCTGCTGCTGATCGAGGTGCCCCCTGGCGCCGCGCAACTGTCTGAGTTGCAGACGTGCCTCACCGAGGCAGCTAAGGAACTTGCTGGAGAGCGGATCGGCGTCATGCTGCCGGCTGAACTCACGGCACCGGCTGATGCCGCGGCGGTCTTTCCCTGGGGACGGTGGGCCGCTCCCGAGGAACTGGCGCGGGAACTCTACGCCGGCCTGCGCGCGCTCGATGGCGAGGACTGCACGGTGATTCTCTGTCCGCTGCCGCCGCCCGGGGGCATTGGCGCGGCCATGCGCGACCGCCTGCGCAAAGCATCGCACCCGGCTGGAAAATAGCTCTCAAAGGACAGAAGGCTACTGCCCGGGGTCGCCGAGTTTGTGCATGTATTTGATGGAGGACTTGTAAACCAGGGTCTTGGTGCGGCCGCGAACCTTGATGGCGTCGTGGTCGTACCACTCGATGCAGCCCTCCACCCGCTCCCCGTCTTCCAGCACAATCACCATCGGCGTCTGCGCCTGCACCTGTTTCTGCAGGTAGAAGACCTCGGCGTGGCTTTGCGTGGTGATCGGCTCCTCGCCGTAGGTGGAGACGCGGAAGGGCGCCAGGGCGACGGGCTTACTGAAGGTGAGCGACCCCTTGGGTGCCTGGGCGCGGGCTTGGGTCAAGCTCTGGACGCGGGCCGGCGCATCGGGGCCTTGCTTGTCCTTGGCGGACTGAATAGTCGAAACACGCACGGGAAGTCCTCCTGGAGCACACAAGGCAAAAAAGTCGAGCAGGTGCAAGGCACAAAACATGAGACGAAGGCTTCATACTCTCCGCTCAAGCGCAAATTCGCTGTTGGAGAGGGCGCCGTGGAGGAGCTCGAAGAGGTTCCACCCACAGGTCGCCGGAGCCGGGGCCGCGAAAGGGGGAAGGCCTCTCACGCGCCAGTTTCCGAGGAGCAGTTGGGCTGATTCTATCCCAAAAGGATGCGCGGTGCCTGACCAAAGGCAGCATTTTTCCGCTCTCCCGGGGTCATTTCGGAGTGGCTTCAGTCTCGTTCCATGCTGACGGTCATGGCATCCAGCGATAGGGAACGGAGAAGGTTGCGGCGCATCCCCTGTTCCACCTGGACCAGAGCCTGCGCGGCGCCGTCGATCCAGTCCACGCTGAGCCCCTGGGCCATGCGCGCAATTTCGGCTTGGAGGTCCAGGTTGCGGATCAGTTGCGGCGTTCCGGCCACCACCAGCAGAAGGTCTTCGATAAGGCTGCCCAGGGCGCGTAGCAGGTTCAGGGTCTTCTGCTGGCCGTCGGCGCCGGCGCGGTAGCTCTCGGTGGCGTGAAACAGTTGCGAGTAGTCGGGGTCGCGTAGGGCAGTGCGCAGCAGAATCAGTGCATCCTGGCGGCTGGCCACAAACACGCCCAGGTCGATGGTGAGCGCGCGGCCCACGGCGCCCTCGGCCAGGCGTGCGGCCAGGGCGCGATCACGGGAATTCAACTCGGGACGGCGCTCGGCCAGTAGTGCTTCCAGTTCGGAAGCTGCAATTGCCCCCAGCCGGTGCACCACGGCGCGGGAGCGAATCGTCGGCAGCAGTTCCTGCGGGTTCTCCGTGAGCAGGATCAGCGAAGTATGCTCGGGCGGCTCTTCCAGGACCTTCAGCAGCGAGTTGGCCGCCTCTTTCATGAAAGCCGAGGACGTGAAGATGGTGAACGTGCGCTTGGATTCGACCGGCGGGCGATAGTTGGCCACGTGGATGACCTGCCGGACCTGTCCCAGCTTGATGAGCAGTTGCGGCGGATCGGGCGGGACAATCAGCAGGTCCGGGTGGGTCTGAATGAAGATGCGGGTCTCCCGCTTGTCGGTGTCGCGCATCTCCTCGCGGGCGGCCACGGCCTCCGCCACGCGCGCATCCAGGTCGCTGGAGTCGGCAATGCGGGTGCAGTTCGAGCACACGCCGCAGAAGTCCGGCAGGCCGTCCGTTTCGGTGGGATGCAGGCAGTTGACGGCCTTGGCCAGCATCAGCGCCAGCGTATATTTGCCCGCTCCCCGCGGTCCGGCCAGGATTAGCGAATGGGGAAAGCGCTCCGCGCGGATGCTCTCGCGCAGATGGGTCACGGTTTGCGAATTGCCGAGGAACTCCTGAAAGCCCACGATTTGAGGATAGAGCATTTGCGCGAGCGGTGGGGAGGGCGCTCGATCGTGGCGAACAGCCTTCGGTCGCAATGCGGTGCGCGCGGATAGGAATAAGTCATGGAACCGCGACGGCGGAAATGCGTAGTCCTATGGTAACCAGTCATGACAGAACAGGTTGGGCGAAGTCGAAAGAGATACAGAAACCCTGTTTAGAGTGGCTCGGAATCGAAAGCCTGGGAAACCAGAAGGAAGAGGAGCGGAATGCGCGATCGGAGTGAAAGACGGACCGGCAGCGAACAGAAGAGGAAAATGAATTCGCCCAGACGAGCTGGCTTGCGGCGAATCTCGATTTCGGCGGCGTGCCTCGCGGCCGGGTTACTGGCTTCGACGGCAGGATCGTCTGCTCAGAGCCAGACGATGTTTCGCGGGGATCTGGCGCACACCGGCGTCTACTCCGGCAGCGCGCCCAAAGGCATCAATCACGTGGCCTGGGAGTTCAAAACCGGGGGTCGCATCTTCTCTTCGCCGGTGGTGGCGGATGGCCTGGTGTTTGTGGGCAGCAACGATCACTTGATTTACGCCATCGATGCCGGAACCGGTCGCGAGGCATGGAAGTTCCAAACCGGCGCCAACGTGAACGGCACTCCTGCGGTGGCCAATGGAGCAGTGTACGTTCTGAGCCTGGATGGCAATGCTTATGCGCTCGATGAGCACACCGGCAAGCAGCTATGGAAGTTTCAGACCGCCGGTGAGAGTCGCCTGAATGTGGCTGGAATCTACGGGCTTGCTCCTTCGCGCGAAGTGATTCCGGATGTTTGGGATTTTTTCCTTTCCTCGCCCGCGGTTGACGGCGGACTTGTCTATTTCGGCAGCGGAGATCACAACGTCTATGCGCTGGAAGCCGCGACCGGAAAGCTGCGCTGGAAATTCCAGGCCGGCGACGTGGTTCACTCTTCTCCCGCCATCGCGAATGGAGTACTGTACATCGGCTGCTGGGATGGCGTGATGTATGCCCTGAAGGCGAACACGGGCGAACTGGTTTGGAAGTATGCCACCTCGGTCGATGCCACGCATTTCATGCAGGGGCTTCCCGGTTCAGCCGCAGTGGCCGATGGGATTGTGGTCTTCGGCAGCCGGGATAACAACATCTATGCGCTCGATGCCAACACCGGAAAAGAACTTTGGCGGCAGAGTAACGGCGGATCGTGGGTGATCGCGTCGCCCGCGATCAAGGATGGCGTGGTCTATATCACCACCTCCGATTCCGTGAAACTGCGCGCGCTGCAACTTAAGACCGGCACACAGCTATTCGACATGACTTACAAGACGTACAGCTTCTCCTCGCCCGCATTGGCCGGAGGACATGCTTACTTCGGCAGTTTCGATGGCATTGTCTGGGACGCCGATTTGAGTTCCCGCCAACTGCAAGACGGGTTTCATGTGGCTGCCCGCGTCACTCACAAGGAACTGCTGAAAGAAGACGGACATCTGAACGATAGCGCGATCTATGGGCCATTGGGGCCGGATGGCAGGCCGAATAACACCATCGATGCGAACATTGTTGGAATGGACCGCCTGCTGCAACTGGGCGCCATTCTCTCCAGCCCCGCAGTCGCCAACGGAGTGGTCTATGTGGCCAGTGCGGATGGGTCGGTGTACGCGTTGGATTGATTCCTGTCCTGCCAGGAGCGGCGCGCCGGTACCATCCTGCCGGCGCGCCGTTTCGGTTGACGCCGCGGGCGCTCCCATGTAGCCTCGTCGTATGTTGACCGCATCTCTCTCCTGTTGTTGTCGCTCCCGCGCCTAAGCTGGTCGAGCATCCGTACTGTTGTAGAAGAGAATCCCGCACAGTCCGCTCTTATACCAGCGATAGCTTAGCCCATGCATTCTTTTCGTCCGTGGCTTCTTCAACGCTGAAATGTGACAGCTTCAACGGCCAGAAATTCCCCATAGCTCTTCCCCGATACGTGGCAATCTCCGGGGACGAAAAACCGCCGCTCGAAGGGTACGACCCATCCGGGGATCTTCCCCACCTCGTGACTCACTCCGACGCGGCCGAACCACTCACCCAAACAGGAGAAACCGATGAGCGCCATCCTCAGTGAGGTCTTGACCGCCAACCAGAAGTACAGCGCGTCGTTTGGAGAGAAGGCCAATCTCGCGCTTCCGCCGGCGCGGCATTTCGCCGTGCTTACCTGCATGGATGCCCGCCTCGATCCGGCCAAGTACGCCGGCTTGTCCGAGGGCGATGCGCACGTTATCCGCAATGCCGGCGGACGCGCCAGCGACGACGCCATCCGCTCGCTGGTCATCAGTTACAAACTGCTCGGAACGCGGGAGTTTTTCGTCATTCATCACACCGATTGCGGCATGGAGTTCTTCACCAACGACGTGATGCGCGGCCTGCTTGCCAACAGCCTGGAGACGGCGGAGTTATCGGCGTCCGGCTTTCGCGACGTAGGCCATGGACCCGGCTCACGCGCCGGCGAGTTTATTGAGTGGCTCGTCATTCCAGATCGGAAGCAGGCTGTCGTCGACGATGTGGTTCGCGTCCGCACCCACCCGCTCGTCCCCCGCTCGATTCCCATCTATGGCTATATATATGACGTGAAGAGCGGCAAGCTGATCGAGGTGGAAGAGGCGACCAAAGCCGGCGCGGCAAGCTGAGAGGGCGCTTAACCTTTTATTGGCACAGTTCCCCCGGGCGCGAGAGCAGGCGCCCGGTGCGAACACCCTGTCTTGTCATTGGATTCCGTTAGTTATGGAGATCGGTCAAGGACAGCATCTTAAGAAACTGGCGCTGGGTACACTGGTCGATGGTTTCGGCAACCAGTTTGCCGTTGCGATCGAAGATAAACGTCTTGGGAATCCCGTCGATGTGAAACTGCGTGTGCACCTTGCCGTCGGGGTCCAGCAGAACCGGAGGATGATAGCCGGTCGGGGAAATGAAGCTGCTGACCTTGAATGCGTTCTCGTCCGTGATGGAGAGGACAACTAGACCCTGGGGCTCAAAGTGCCTGTAGATCACATCCAGGTCGGGCATCTCCATCCGGCAAGGCGGGCACCAGGTGGCCCAGAAGTTCACCATCACCACTTTGCCGCGCAGCTCGGAGAGGGTGTACTTCTTGCCTTTGAGATCCTTGAGCGTGAAGTCGGCCTTTTGCACATCGGCGTCGTCGTCGATCAGAACCTGGCTGGCCTTGGCAAAAAGAGGATCGTTCAGAGTCGCCGTCACGTTCTCGTACCGGACCAGCTTAGCCAGTTCGACGTAAGGTTCTGGAGTGTGATCGCCCTTGGCCGGGACGGGTGACTCGGCAAGAGACTTGGCCAGGGTGTCGGTGACGCCTTGCAGGGTTTCCTGGCCCTGGTCGCCTTCGGTGGCCAGGTTGGCAAGATTGTAGGCCAGCCGGACTTTGGGCTGGCCGGCGGGCAGCGTGGCGATCTGCTGGGCGAGCTTGAGGGTCGCCACCGGACGCTGGGTGACGGAAAGCGAGCGCAGACTGCTCAGTTGCTTGTTGATCTCGGACTCTTTTACCTGGGCCATAAGCACAGGCGCTGCCAAAAGCAGAGCGGCGGAGACAAGGACGCGATAAATCGCTCTCATACGGTCTGGTTCACTTCCTGAATTGGAGTCATTCGATCTTTCGCGGAATTATATGCCGCGGACCTGAAGTTACGGGCAGTGATGAACCCTATTTGCAGACCGGTTCCCGCAGTCGCCCGGCAACGGCGGTCACGATCTTCTCGTAAACTTCGTCGATGTTCAGATCGCCTTCGATCAGGACCACGCGCTCTGGCGAGCGGGCCGCGATTTCGCGGTACTTCTCCCAGACGCGGCGGTGGAAGGCGTCTTGCTCCTGCTCGAAGCGGTCTTCATCTTTTCCGTTCTGGGCAGCCACGCGGTCGTTGCGCCGTCGCGCGCGTCCGAGCGACCGGTCCAGAGAAGGCAAAAGCAGGAGCGTCAGGTCGGGCTGCAGGTTTCCGCAGAGCAGCCGGTGCAGTTCGAGCACGATTTCCGAGCCCAACTCCCGTCCCCCGCCCTGATACGCTTCGGTCGAATCGGTGAAGCGGTCGCAGAGAACGATTTTCCCCGCTTCGAGCGCCGGCTCCACAACTTCGGCGATGGCCTGGGCGCGATCCGCGAACATCAGGGCCATCTCCGCCATGGGGGCCAGACCGGTGGAACGGGAGTCCAGAACCAGCCCGCGGATGCGCTCGCCGGTGGATGTTCCGCCCGGCTGGCGAGTCACCAGGGGTGCGTGGCCGCGCTTCTGGAGCCAGGCGGACAAACGATTGATCTGGGTGGTTTTACCGGAACCGTCCAAACCTTCCAGAGTGATAAAGAGTCCGCGCGGCATGGGCTGAGTTTATCACCTGCCCAATCTTGCACAAAGTAGAAGACGAGGCTGCTCGAAGTGTGTTAAAAGAGGGAAGATTTTAAATACGTCTCTCCGCTTCATCACCCCCTACTGGTGCTGCTCAATAAGTTGGTGTCTCTTCTCAAGAAGAAAATGCCGCTCAGACCGGCGGCTGCGGATCAGGCTGGTCTGAAAAACAGAAACGTCACCGGAGGCAGGCGACTGCGCTCCAACTGGAGTGGAAAGAACGTGGACTCAAGAATTCTCCACAAACTCACTGTCTGCGGCTGCCTCGCGGTTGCCATGCTCTTTACCCGGCAAATAAACGCGCAGCACCTCACCCTGGAGGGACAGACCGGCGGGTTCCTCACCCCCACTGCCTATGTCGTCTACTCCGACAAAGGCCAGACATTCTCACACCCGGCCGTAGGCTACCACTTCATCAACACCTCCAAGGTGATCGGAGATATCCAGACCTTCAGCATCGCGGAAGGATTCGCCAATCGCGCTGAGGTCGGCTACACGCGCAGCCTCCACCTGCTCGGCGACAGCAATGTGCCCGCGCAGGGGGCGTTCAGCCAGCTTTGGAACTACAACGGCATGAACATCTTCAGCGGCAAGGTGGTGGCCGTCAAGGACGGGCAATTCGGCCCCTGGACGCCCGGCCTCGCGGTCGGCGGAATCGTCCGCACCGGAGACCACTTTGTAACCGGCCATCTGAACAAGGAACTGGGGCTCGGCTCCGACACGGCGAATACCAATGGCGACGTATATGTTGCGGTCACCAAGACCTGGATCAAGCCGCCCGTGCCATTCCTCGTCAACCTCGGCTGGAAGGCGACCAATGCTTCGATCTTCGGCATCGGTGGCCAGAGCACACGCTTTGGCGGACGACTTTTCGGCGGCTTGGGTATCCCTCTGCCCGGTCCCTGGAAGACGGCCATCGTGCCTTCGGCTGGCTTTACGCAGGAGCCGCACACGGCAAAGAACCTGGGCTACATCCTGCCTGGCGGCGTGCATGTTCCCACCACCATGGACTACGCAGTGCGCATTACGCAGGCGGAGCATCCGCACTTCAGCTTCGACATCGGTGTGGGACAAGTGGCGGGAAATATCGGCACCGCCGTCCTCCCCACCGGCTTGCCTGCCCCCTATCCTCCCACCATCTCCTTGCCGGTGAATCTTCAGGCGCGCAAGGTGGTCGGCATGGGGCTCAGTTACCGTTACTGAGAGCGAGTTTCAGAAAGAAGAAATCAAGCAGGCCGAAGCGGAGAAGTCCCCCTGTACTATTTTGCTCAGAACGGGGGAGAGGGCCGGGGGTATTTTTTGGGCAGTACCCACGCCCTCGCTCCGCAGAGGGTCGATTTCCTCTGTGGGGCAGGCATGCAAGAACCCGGAGGTTCTTCCTATGCGACTGCTTCGCTCTGCTCGTGTACTTCTGCTTGCTCTGTTCGTGTTGGTGATCCCGGTATCTTCGCGCGCACAAATCTCCATCGGTATCAGTATCGGGGTCGCGCCGCCGATGTTGCCTGTCTATGAACAACCGCCCTGCCCTGAGCCCAACCTGTTGTGGACTCCCGGCTATTGGGCCTGGGGCGATGACGGCTACTTCTGGGTTCCCGGAGCCTGGGTGCCTGCCCCCTATGAGGGTGCGCTGTGGACACCCTCCTACTGGGGCTGGGAAGGCGGTCATTACAGATTTCACCAAGGCTACTGGGGTCCCCATGTCGGTTACTACGGCGGCGTGAATTACGGCTTTGGCTACATGGGCGTCGGCTTCGCGGGCGGCGAATGGCATGGTCACGATTTTGCCTATAACACCGCAGTCGTCCATGTGAATCAGACCGTCATCCGCAACGTCTATGTCAATACGACGATCGTCAACAACACCACCGTCGTCAACAATAACCACGTTGCCTATAGCGGAGGCCCCGGCGGCATTCACCATGATCCGGCTCCCGAAGAGCGGATCGCCGCGCACGATCAGCACGTGGCTCCAACCACCTACCAGGTGCAGCACATTACTGCCGCCAAGGCCGACAAGGCCCTGTATGTCAAAAACAATGGCGGCCACCCCGCTGTCCTGGCCGTCGCCAAACCCCTGCCTGCCGAAAAGCACGCCGCCCCCGTGGGGTTCAAGCCTCCGCCGGCCAAGCCTCAGGCTCCGGCTGCACCCGCAACTCCCGCGCGTCCCGCCCCAGCGGCCCCGGCGCGCCCCATGCCTGTAACTCCGGGTCATCCTGCACCCGCGCCCCAAACTCACCCTGCGCCAGCAACTCCGACTCATCCGGCGCCAGGGGCCCAGGCTCACCCTGCACCTGTCACTCCCGCTCCTCCTGCACCTGCAGTTCACGCCCATCCCGTACCTGTCACTCCCGCTCCTCCCGCACCAGCGGTTCACGCCCATCCTGTACCGGTGACTCCTGCTCCACGAGCGCCGGCGGAGAAAGCTCACCCTGTGCCTGTAACTCCTGCTCCTCCTGAGCCAGCGGTTCATGCGCATCCTGTGCCGGTGACTCCCGCTCCTCGCGCACCGGCAGCTCAGGCTCATCCGGCTACTCCGGCTCAACCTCGCCCAGAGGCCCAGCCGCATCCAGCCCCTGCGGCCAAACCGCATCCTGCGCCAGCGGCACCCCAGCATCAGGCGGCTCGTCCGGCGCCGGCACCCAAGCCGGCTCCGAAGCCAGCGCCAAAGGAAGAGCCCAAGAAAGACTAGTGAAGAGGTAGCGTTCAATTCTCAACCAGCGAGGCCCACGGTCAGCCGTGGGCCTCGCTGCGTTCCGTGGTTGCCGTCCAAGTCACGCATGCTGAATGGCGCTGGCGGAAGGTCCTCGCACCGCAGTCGCGGCGCCTCGTCTGACCCCCTGCTTGCCAAGCCGGGCGCCTGTGGAATTCTGACTCGAGCTGGACAGACTACACTTCATCGAGGTCGTTGCAACTTCCTGGCGCGACATGGGTTTGAATTGAAGTAGTCCGTTTGCGCGATCGGGATCGGGCCATCAACATGGATTTTCCGGGACTCGCCCATACAGTGAGCCGGCTTTGCCCAGAGGCTTACCGGCCAACGGGGAAAATGCCATTGGATCCGGCGCGGATTCTGGCCCAAGTGGACCGGGCCTCAAATCGTCTCACTCATTGCCAACCCTGCACGGCGACAGGCCGCGTTCTGTCAGCCGCGCAGGCATGAAAGGCTCAGGAGGATATTCTCATGCGTGCTCTCCGCTCCATGCGCTGGTTTCTGGTGGCGCTTGTTCTTTGTCTGGTTCCGGCGTCGTCTTTTGCCGGTGTCTTTATCAGTGTCGGCTTTGCTCCGCCCGTGCTGCCGGTGTACGAACAGCCCCCCTGTCCCGAACCTGGCTTGATGTGGACGCCTGGCTACTGGGCCTATGGCGATGATGGTTACTACTGGGTTCCCGGTGCCTGGGTCCCTGCGCCCTACGAGGGCGCCCTGTACACGCCCGGCTACTGGGGCTGGTCCGAAGGCCTCTACGTCTTTCATCCCGGCTACTGGGGCATGCACGTGGGCTACTACGGCGGCGTGAACTATGGCTTCGGCTACATGGGCATAGGCTTTGTCGGCGGCAGGTGGCACGGCCACGAGTTTGCCTATAACACCGAAGTGATGCACGTGGACGAGCGTTTCGTCCACACCACTTACCGTGACCGGGAGATTGTGAACCGTTACACGGTGGCTGGCGGCGGTCGCGTGGCCTTCAGCGGAGGCCCCGGCGGCATCCGTCACGACCCAGGCCCCGAAGAACGCATGGCCGAGCGCGAACAGCATATGGCCCCGACCTCGTTCCAGACGCAGCACGAGTCTGCTGCCCGCGCCGACCGGAGTTTTTATGCGAAAAACAACGGCGGTCGTCCGGCCACTTTGGCGGTGGCCAGGCCGCTGGGCGTGAACGCGCAAAACATGCATCAGATGACAACGCGGCCATCCCCCCAGATGCAGCAACGGCCTATGACCGAGATGCAGAACCGGCCCGCGCAGCAGCCGCAGGTTCAGTCTCGCCCCATGACTCAACCCCAGCCGCAAATGCAGCAGCGGCCCGCCCCGCAGACGCAGCAACGGCCTTTGGCTCAGCCGCAATCACGGTCCGAGCAACAGCCGCAGGCCCAGTCTCGCCCCACGCCTCAACCCCAGCCGCAAATGCAGCAGCGGCCCACCCCGCAGACGCAGCAACGGCCTTCGGCTCAGCCGCAGTCACGGCCCGCACCGCAGGCGCAGTCGCGCCCCGCGCCTCAGGCCAAGCCGTCGGCCAAGCCCAAGGGCGAACACGAGCCTAAATAATCAGCGGGCAAACTCCGAAACTCTAACCAGCGAGGCCCACGGTCAAACGTGGGCCTCGCCATGTCAGGATGTTGCCAGTTCGATGCCGACGATCTCGACCTCCAGGCCCCCGTACTCGGGGTGATCGTTTTCCCGGATGCGGTAGGCGAGGTCGATGCGGCTGCCTTGCGTCAGACCCAGCGCAGCCACGCGGGCTGCCATGTTCCAGCCCACGGCACGCATGCCGGAGCCGGCCAGCGGCAACGGCTGCGCGCTCTCCTGGGCCAGTTCCAGCCGGATGTGCCGTTCCTTCATGATGCGCGGCGATGTCAGCAGCCGTGCCCCGCGCGCCACAAAGACCGGCTCGGCATTGCCGTGACCAAAGGGCTCCAGTTTTCTCAGCCATCCGGCCAGCACCGTGGTGATGCGGTCCAGCGGCAGTTCGGCGTGGATGCGCAGCCGGTGTTCCGGTTGGCCAGAAACCAGCCGTTCCCCGGCGTAAATTCGGAGGCGGGCCTTTAGTTCGGGCAGGGAAGTGGCGGGCAGGCTGAAGCCCACAGCAAAAGCATGGCCCCCAAACCGTGTGAAGAGATCCGCACAGCTCTCGATGGCATCGAGCAGCTGAAATCCATCCACGGAGCGGCCGGAGCCATACGCTACGCCGTCTTCGACGCTGATGACTAAAGCGGGCTTGGCGGTACGCTCCACCACCCGCGAGGCCAGAATCCCGATCACGCCTCGGTGCCAGCCGTCGCCGTCGATCACCAGCAAGCGGTCCTCCGCCAGTTCCTCGTCTTCGGCCAGCCGCGCCTCGATGACGGCCAGGGCTTCGGCTTCCGTCGCCCGTCTCTCGGCGTTCAGCCGTTCCAGTTTTGCGGCCAGTTCCTGCGCGCGAGCCCGATCGCGTGTGGTGAACAGCTCAATCACTTCGGAAGCCACGTCCATCCGCCCGGCGGCGTTGATGCGCGGGGCCAGCCGGAAGGCCACATCGAAGCCGGTCACTGGTTTGGCGGCGGCATCCAGCCCGGCCACGCCAAATAGGGCGCGCAGTCCGGCGCTGGCCGGCGAACGTAGTGCGCGCAGCCCCAGCGCCGCAATCACGCGGTTCTCGCCCCTCAGCGGCACAGCGTCGGCGATGGTGGCGATGGCCGCCATCTTGAGGAAGCTGGGCAGTGTCTTCTCGCGCGTACGGGCGCGGTCGCGGCGCTCCAGAACGGCCTGCGCCAGCTTGAGCGCAATGGCTGCGCCGCAGAGAAATTTTTCAGGATACGTGCAGGACGGTTGGTTGGGGTTCAGAATCGCCAGCGCCTGCGGCACGGCATCGCCGTTTTCCAGCAGATGGTGGTCGGTGATGATCAGGTCCAGGCCCAGCCGCCGCGCGGTCTCTGCCTCGGCAAAGGCCCGCATGCCGGTGTCTACCGTAATCACCAGCCGCGCGCCCTCGGCATAAGCCGCTTCCAGCACGCTCGACTGCAGTCCGTAGCCTTCGTTTAGCCGATGCGGTACATGGAAACGCGCTTCGCCGCCTAGCATTTCAATGGTGGTCTTCAGCAGAACGACGGCGGTGGTGCCGTCCACGTCGTAGTCGCCGTAGAGCAGCACCGGCTCGTGCTGGGCAATAGCCCGCTCCAGCCGGTCGGCGGCGGCGTCCATGCCCAGCATCTTCAGCGGATCGTGGAGTTGTGCAGCGTCGGGGTTGAGGAAGGCAAACGCCTCGTCCGGTTGGGCAATGCCGCGCGCCACCAGCAGTTCGGCCACCACCAGCGGAAGACGCGCCGCCTTGGCCAGCGCTGCCGCCTCCGCCGGATGTGCCTCGACAAAGCTCCAGCGCTGACGAGGCAGATTCAACTGTCGAATCTGCCTCGTCCCGCTCTCTTCAACGCGTGCCGTGCCTGCCGGGCTCACCGGGGTTACTCGTCTTCGTCGTCGTGATCGTGTTCGTGATCGTGATCGAGGACGATGTCCTGGAAGCTCTCGATATCTTCGAGAAGCGTCTGGAAGCGCTCATACCACTCGGTGGTCGTCTCGTGCAGAAACACCAGCCCCTGGTAAACGAAACCCAACTGGATGTAGCCCAGCATGCCGGAGTACTTGCGCAGGAATTGCGCTTCCACCAGCTCCGTGGCCTCCTCGTCGGGGAAATTCATCTCGCCGGCTTCTTCCACCAGGGAGTCGAGTTCCTCCGGATCCAGCGTCATCTCGCTGAATGTAATAAAGGGAGAGCCAACGCGCTTGGCCATCTCCACAAAATCTTTCCATGCGTCGGGGTTGCCCTGACCCTCCCATACAACGGAGGGAATGTCCTCGGTGACGTAACCGGGAAGGCGTGTGAGTCCATGGCCTTCAATAAAGGCCACCATGTCATCTTTCAGCGAATTGAGGTTTTCCGTGCTCATAGTCAAGCTCTTATTTTCGCAGATGCGGGCCGGGGTGCGCTCGGCAACTGTGGAAACTTCGCATTCCGGGCCCCAGGCCGTATTCTGAATGCATCCGCAATCAGGAGGACCGCCGCTTGCCGCCATTCGAGCATCACGTCTTTGTCTGCCACAATGTACGGCCGGAGGGCGCCCCGCGGCCCTCGTGTACCTCGGATGGAAAAAGCGATCTGCACACGCAATTGCAGCAACTGGTGAAAGCCGCCGGATTGGCCGGCCGGGTGCGCATTAACAAATCGGGATGCCTGGATCAGTGCGAGCACGGCCCGGTCATGGTGGTTTATCCCGAAGCAGTCTGGTACGGCAATGTGCGCCCCGAAGATGCGGCGGAAATCGTCGCCGAGCACCTGGTGGGCGGCCATCCTGTCGAGCGCCTGCGCATCGCCGACGAGTGTCTGAATACCTCCAGTTGCCCGCACCGCGGATAAGTCCGAGACGGTTTTTCATCCTGTCTTCCGTTACTTTTGTACCTGATTTTCCCTTCCTCCGACGATTTTCTCCTCTCCACCGTGTACTGGTGTGCCGATAGAGGGAAACGGAGGAATCCCATGACACGTGCATGTGTTTCCATGCTCCTTTGCTCTGTGCTGCTGGCCCCGGGCGCAGCTCAGGCCGCAGACCCCTCCACTCCCTCGGCTGTCAGCGGCGCATACGCGGTCCACTTCAATGTCAATATTGCCTCGACCTTGCCTGCTGGGGCGGTTATCGTCTGCAAGGCGCGGATTGCGCCCAATCCGCAGGGGCCTGGGTCTCCCGCCCCGACCGATGCAGCTCTCGCTCAGTCCGCAACGGGCGTGGCCACTGTCTCTCGTTCTACAGCCAACTGCGCGGTCGAAATCCCTTTTTCCTGGACGGTGAGAAGCACCCAGGGCGGCGTTGCTCTTAGCTACGAACTCCAGGCCATAGACGCCAACAGATCGCAGCCTGTGCTCCTGCGCGCCACCGCCCCGCAGGGAATCGCCGCGGCCTATCCCTCTGCGGGTGGAATCGCCACCCTCGACTTCAACGTCAGATTCTGACCCTCGGCCGGACACGCCGGCGTTTTGGGCCGCGGCTATACACATGCGGCCCAATGCGTTATCCTGAACCTTAATCCATGATCTTCTCTCGCGATTACATTGGGTATTTAGCCCGCCGGACTGTCAAGCACCTCATCGACGCCAAGATGATTACCACCACCGACCTAAAAGTGACCGAGGCGCGCGTCACCGAGGGCCTCATCGAGGAATTGTCTCTTGAAGACCGCATCAACGACGAAGTGCGCGTGATTCTCGACGCGTATTCCGACGAGATGCGCAAGTCGGGCGCCCAATACGCCGAAATGTTCAAGAAGGTAAAGACAGAGCTGGCGAAAAAATACAAGGCGGTGCTATGAGAATCAGCCCCGACAAGCTCAACAAGCTGGCTCATACGGTGGCCGACACCGTGGCCGAGATTGATCAAGTGGGTTTCCTTGAGGACCGCAACACCATCCGCCAGGAAGCGCGCAAGGCCCTGGAAGCTCTGCTCACCGAGGAGGCCGGCATCGATGCCGCCGCCCGGCTCAAGATCGCCAACCAGCGCAAGATCATCCTCGAAGGCTCCCAGGAGTGGGAGATCCTCTACCGCAAGTACTACAACGACGAAGTCCGCAAACTAGGCATCTAGCACCGCGACTTGATGATTTTGTAATCGCGCCGCAGGAACCAGTAACTCCGACCTCTTGGTCGGCTGTAGCTTGGACCTCCCGGTCCACGCTGTACGCCACACCAGCAGGGGATTTGCTTTCGAACTGAGTCTCATCTCCCGAGCGCAATCACTGGTCCAAAAAATCAAACAACAACTCCAATATCGATAGCTTGCATCTCGCGTTCCCCTGAATCGATTACCGCGTATTCTTTTCCGAGCCTGTACTTGTTCCGTGGAATGGATACGGGCTCGAACTCAATGCAACCGGCGGCCGGTTATTGGGGCGCTTTACTGAAGCGGCACCCGGTGCGCCAAGCTGGAAGCTGGGCCGGTCGAGCTTGCTAACTTCTTTAGAGAATTCCTTGATCTCAACGTACTGATTCTTGTCCACGCCCGTGAAATGCTGACGGGTATTGGTCGCAGGCCACCACACATCGATCGCAGCGATGTGCGCATTATGCCCCAATCCGATATGCAACTCCATCGGATTGGAGCCGAAAGAACCGGTTTCTCCGACCGTCCGATAGATCGACCGCGGTGTTTGACCATCGTCTGTCACCGTGACCTTGACCTGCGCGCCAACACCCGAGCGGTTGCTTTTCACGCCCACCAGATGGACGTTGATCCAGTCGTTGCTATTACCCGGGTTTTTGAAAACGCGCAGTGTATGCGCGTCGCCCGGCACGGCGCCTCCCACCTCGGCGATGATGGCCTCATTCCCGCTTCGATCAAGATCGGCAAAGGAGATGGAGTGTCCCTTGTGAAGTTCTCCGGTCCCCGAGGAGGCCGTTATGTCGACAAAGGATTTGCCTTCCTCGTTCAGCAAGAGCGCGTGCGGCAGCAGCGCGCTATACGAGGGGTTCCCCATTCCCAGGTAGATGTCAAGAAATCCATCGTTGTTGATATCGCCAAAATTGGCGCCCATCGGCATGAAGACCTTATCCAACCCCACCTTTTGAGTCACATCTTCAAAGGTTCCATCGTGCTTGTTTCGGTAGAGTTTGAGCGTTTCGGCGTTATGCGGCAGATCCAGGTACGTCTTGATCGACTCTGTTACGGAGACTGGATAGCTGGTCACGAAAAGATCGGGCCATCCGTCGTTGTCGTAGTCAAAGAACCACGTTGAAAAGCCCACCAGAGGCGCCTGCACCCCCGCTTGGCGAGCCACATCGGTGAACGTAAGATTCCCGTTGTTGTGATAGAGATAATGCGCACCGTACAGATTCGACACATAGAAATCGACGAAGCCGTCCTGATCGTAGTCGGCGGCCGTCACACCTTTGGAAAATGCAGTCTGGTCGATGCCTGCCGCATGAGAAATATCTTCAAATGTGCCGTCGCCCCTGTTGTGAAACAGTTGACTCGGGGAGTTCTCGTTGGCGATAAAAAGGTCAAGATAGCCGTCGTTGTCAATGTCTGCCCAGACCGCGGAATTGGTTTGGGCCACGTTGTCTCCCAGCCCGCTCGCCTCCGTGACGTCGGTAAAGGTTCCATCGCAGTTGTTGCGCAGCAATGATCTTTTTTGCGCGTATTCCCACCCACCGCGCGGAATGAAGAGGTCCATGCAGCCGTCGTTGTTGTAGTCCACCTGCATGATGTTGAGTGCCCCAAGCTGGTCGGCGAGTCCTGCCTGGACCGATCGATCCGTAAAAGTTCCATCTCCGTTGTTGTGAAAGTATTTGATGGGATCGCAGACCTCCATGCTGGAAACGAAGATGTCCAGCAGTCCGTTGTTCTCGAAGTCGTCGACGGCAAGCCCGCCCGCCTCGCGCATGACGTTCAGACCGGCCGCGGGCGCCACATCAACAAAGCGTCCAATGTCCTCTTTCGACTGGAAGTCGCTGATGGGAATGAGATATTCCTTCGGAACCCCATCCGGATACTCGCCCAGAGTCGAATAGGCGTAATTGAGGAGCCATCTTACCTCTATATCTTCTGGAAACTGCGCAAGATGGTGGGTGAAATATTGTATGGCGAGCTTTGATTCTGTCTTCTTCCCATAACTTGCTTTGAGATTGATGGGAGGGAAGAGATCCTGGTCGCCGGAGTTGCGATACACTCCGTTTTCCATCTCTGCCCAATGCAGATATGTCGCTCCGATCATCTCTTCAATTCTGGGAGCCTGGGTAAGCCCGGCTGCTTGACTAATGCCACCCATGCCGCCGCTGACGCTTGCGCTTTCAGTTTTCGGAGACTGGCCGGGCGCTGTCTGGGCCAACTGATAAGCAATCTTGAATTCCTTGATGGCCTCCTCCATCTTTCCCGCATATGCGTTGAATTGCCCTATGAATAGATGGGTTCGCAGGACTGTGTCCGCGCTGTAGCCGTCTGAATTTCCGGAGTTTACGTTGCTGAGAATGTCTTGCATATGCTTCATGCCGGCGTCGAAAGATTGATTGCGCAAGTTACAGCTTTGATGCAGGTCTCGAGCCCACCCTTCAGGCTTTGGAAATTGAGAGAACGCCGTATCGGCTTCGCCGAGGCCGCCGGTATTTGCCCCAAATCGAATCTCTCCTGTTGCAATCATCGCCCGGATGCGCTTCGAATTCAGGTCTTGCGTAGGCGGAGCCACAGGCAGAATCTTGAGAATCGCGAATCCGGAGGGCACGGTAATAATGCCGCTGAGTTGTCCGGTTGCATGCCCAGCCAAGGCATTTCGCAAGTCAGCACGCAGTTGCGAGGGACTCACTTTTCCCATGTAGCCACCGTCGATTGAGGTCGGATCGATGGAGTTTTCCTTGGCCAGTACGCTAAAGTCCCAGCCGGCACTGAGCCGCCGCAGCAGGTCGGCAGCCTCCGCCTGGGTGGACGTCACGATAATTCCCACGTCGACTGGGCCTAACGAGGCATCCTGTTGAGCCCAGGCCTGGGGGCTCGCACCGGTCAGAAGCGCAAGGGCAACTGCAAGTGGTAGAACAGAAAATAAGTATTGTGCCTTCTTGTGTTCTTTCATCGGTTCCTCAAGGGTTGATGGCGTTGAGTTAGGAAGCTATCTGCCAGAGAAGAACGATAGTCGCATCCATGACTGCAGTCTTGGACATAAAGGCGTAGACGCGGGTCATCACTTCTGTCGGAGCCATCGCTCATCAATTTGGAGGAGGCGATTCGAATGCAAACGGGTTATAATCGCGGATTAGACAGCGATAGGCACCGGAGATTTTCTTGTGAAGCTTAACCCGTTCCTGTGCGCCGTTCTCTTCGCTTCGTGCGGATTGGCTTCGGCCCAACATGCAGCGACCATCCCGACACCCCTTGCAACATTGCTGGTCGAAGCGGAGGCAAACAACAGCCAGGTTCAAGCCGCCGACGACACATGGAAGGCCTTGGCGCACGTGCCGCAACAAGTCTCCGCTTTTCCCGCACCGCAGTTCGCCATCCAGTCCTCAAGCGTCGGCAGTCCTCGACCCTTCGCGGGGTTCAGCAATAGCGAGTTCGCGTACCTCGGGTTGAGCGCATCCGAAGACATTCCTTATCGAGGAAAACTCAAGCTGCGGAGTGAGGTTGCAGGCCGCGAGATGGATGTGCAAAAGGCGGACGCTCGCGCGGTCCGCGCTTCGGTGGCCGAGCAGGTCAAGCTTTTATATCTCCAGATTTCATACTCCAACGGCGAGATTGCCTATCTCGATCGCGAGGATTCGCTGCTGCAATCGCTGATCAAGGACGCGCTGTCCCAGTACGCCCTCGGCAAGGGCAGCCAGTCGGCAATCATCAGGGCACAGATGGAGCGCACGCGGATACTTCGCGAAGATACTCTGCACAAGCTCGACTTGGGACAAGAGCAAGCGCGTTTGAAACAGCTTGTGCATCGTACACAGGACTCCCCGGATATTCTTCCGGACCCCCTGGCTGCTACGCCCTTCTCCGCAGATCCGGAGGAGTTGGAAAGTCAGTTGCGCACGCACAATCCAACGCTCCGCAAAGACGCTGGCGCAGTGGAGAAGCAGAATGCGCAGCTCGCCTCGGCAAAGCGCGAAGGCAAACCGGACTTCAACGTAAGCTACGGTGTTGAACTCACCGGCGAGGGTTATCGCAATCGCTATCTGCTCTCCGCAAACGTGCGGCTTCCCAACCGTGGCCGCGTCGCCGGTGAAATTGCCCAGGCCTCGGAACAGGCAAATCGGGCCATGCACGAGATGGATTCGGATGTACAGCAGAAGCTGGCCGAGTTACAGGAACAACTCGTTGCCGTCAAGGGCACAGATGAGTCGCTGCGTGAATTGAAGGATGGGCTCATACCGCAGGCTGAAGCGTTGTTTCATTCCGAGGAGTCTGCCTACCAATCCAATCGACAGGAGCTTGCCCCCGTTCTCTCCGCGCTGCTGGACATACTCACGCTGGAGAGCGAATACCAGCAGACGCTTCTCGATCATGAGTCCGCACTGGCTCGAATCGAGACATTGACGGGGGGAACTCTGCGATGAACGGGGCAACGCAAAAGAGTATTCTCACAACTTCGTTGGTCTGGGCTTGCCTGATGACGGGCGTGGTGATCTTCTTTCTGCGGCATCCCCAGCCGCATCTCTCCCCGGCGTACACTTCTCCGGCTCCTCTAGCCATGGCATCCGCTACTTCCGCCGCAGGGGCTACGGATACTTCCATGCAGCAGATGGATGTGCCGCTCGCTCCGGTGCAACTGACTGCCGAGCAGATGCGCAACATCGGGATGACGACAGGCACGGCAGAGATGAACGATCTCAGCGACGAACTGCGCGCAACCGGCAGCGTCGCCATTGACGATCGCATGCTTTCGTATGTACAAGTTCGCTTCTCCGGTTCCATTCGCAAGGTCTTTGCAAATGCTACCTATCAATACGTCCGAAAAGGCCAGCCCCTCTTTACGGTGTACAGTCCGGAACTGGTGGCCACGCAGCAGGAATACCTGCTTGCGAACGAGAACCAGCGGGCGCTGAGCAGCAGCTCGATCCCCGATGTCGTGGCAGGCGCCAGGTCTCTGTCCACCGCGGCGGAACGCAGGCTGGCGCAGTGGGAGATTCCCGAAAGCGAAATTGCACAACTGAAGCGCACCGGCAAGGTGCTCACAGAGCTTACGATTCAATCGCCGGCCTCCGGCTACATTACCGAGCGGAACGCGCTGCCGAATATGTACGCCGAACCCGGAACGCGGCTCTATGCCATTGCCGATCTTTCGCGTGTGTGGGTCAACGCTCAGGTCTTTCAGTCCGATGTGGGCCGCCTGAAGACGGGCGACCGCGCCGCAATTACCGTAGATGCGTATCCCCAGAAAACATTCAGTGCCCGGGTCGAAGAGGTTCTCCCCCAGGTCGACGCAACCACGCGCACCGTGCAGGTGCGACTCTCCGTCGATAACCCTGGGCTGCTGCTCAAGCCGGGAATGTTTGTCGACGTGAACTTCAAGTCGTCCCTCGGTAGGCGTCTGGTCGTGCCCGCCTCATCGGTTCTGGAAACCGGCCTCAAGCAGATTGTTTTTCTCAACAAGGGCGACGGGCGAATCGAGCCGAAAGAGGTCGTTCTCGGGCCGCGGATCGGCGGCAACTTCGTCATCCTCAAGGGGCTCGAGGCGCATCAGCCGATTGTGACCTCCGCAAATTTCCTCATCGATTCCGAGAGCCAAATGCAGGGTGGCTCCGGCGCAAGCGCCCCCTCGGCGCAGAATTCCGATGTAAGCGCGGGCAGCGCTTCGCGGCAGTCGCTCCAGATCACGTTCACAACCAATCCCGACCCGCCTCGCAAAGGGTCGAATGCACTCAGCGTCAAGCTCACCGGAGGCACGGACGCAATGGTATCCGGAGCCGACGTCTCAGTCACGTTCCATATGGCGGCCATGCCGGAGATGGACATGGCTGCGATGAATATGACCGAAAAGCTCGCCGAGAAGAGCGGCGGAGTCTACCAGGGCACTTGCGAACTGCCGAGTGGCGGCACGTGGCAGGTGATTGTCACCGCGAAACAGCACGGTCAGATCGTTGCGACAAAGAAGCTCACCGTCTTTGCAAAAGGCGGCATGTGAGATGATCTCTCGGATCATCGAGATCTGCGCGCGAAATCGCTTTCTTGTATTTGTAATTGTGGCCATGCTGACCCTTGCGGGCATCTGGTCTTTGCGGCATATTTCCTTGGATGCCCTGCCCGACATCTCTGACGTGCAGGTCATTGTGCACACCAGTTGGGCCGGTCAGCCGCCCGACATCATTGAAGATCAGGTTACTTATCCGATCGTGACCAGCTTGTTGGCCGCGCCGCATGTGAAGGCTGTGCGCGCGCAGACCATGCTCGGTGATTCCTATGTCTTTGTCATCTTCGACGATGGGACCGATCCCTATTGGGCGCGCTCGCGCGTTGTGGAATACCTTCAGCAGATCGGTGGGCGCCTGCCTGAGGATGTGCATCCAGCCATCGGCCCGGATGCTACCGGCGCAGGCTGGGTCTTTGAATATGTCCTCGTGGACAAGAGCGGAACGCACAGCCTCGCCGACCTGCGCAGCTTGCAGGACTGGCATCTCCGCTACGACCTCGAAACAGTTCCAGGTGTTTCCGAGGTAGCCAGCATCGGCGGGTTCGTCCGCCAGTATCAGGTGCGGCTCGACCCCAACAAATTGCTTGCCTATGGCGTCCCGCTTTCCGTGGTGATTGACCGTGTGAAGGCCAGCACAAATGAGGTAGGTGGACGCGTTCTCGATCTCGATGGTGCGCGCTACATGATTCGCGGCCTGGGATATCTGCGCTCAGCGAATGATCTTGAGAGCGTTGCCGTTGGCAGCAAGAACGGAACTCCTGTCCTGTTGCGCGATTTGGGCAGCGTCGGACTCGGGCCCGATATTCGTGAAGGCATTGCGGAATGGAATGGAGAGGGCGAAACGGTGGGCGGCATCGTCGTGATGCGCCAAGGCATGAATGCCCTGAAGGTGATCGACGGTGTGAAGCGAAAGTTTCACGAGATCGCCGCTTCTCTTCCGCCCGGCGTCGAGATTCTCTCGGGATACGACCGCTCCGTCCTGATCAAGGACTCCATCGCGACCCTTCAGCGCGACCTGCTTGAAGAAGCGGTCATCGTCAGCGTGGTGATCCTCGTCTTTCTTTTCCACTTTCGCTCTGCCTTGATTGTGATTCTGGCCCTGCCCATTGCGGTGCTGGTCTCCTTCATCCCCATGTACTTTTTCGGAATCACCTCCAACATCATGTCGCTGGGCGGCTTGGCGCTGGCCATCGGCGTTCTCGTCGATGCGGCCATTGTCATGGTCGAAAATGGATACCGGCATCTTTCCGAGCGGCAGAATAGAGCCCCTTTGCCCGTTCCAGATTCGGAACGCCGGCAAATCCTCATTGGCGCAGCCAAGCAAGTTGGTCCAGCGCTCTTCTTTTCCTTGCTGATTATCGTTGTTTCCTTCTTGCCCGTCTTCCTCCTCGAAGCGCAGGAAGGCCGAATGTTTCGTCCCCTGGTCTGGACAAAAACCCTTGCCGTCGGGTCCTCGTCCATTCTTGCTATCACGCTGGTGCCGGTGTTGATGCTGCTGTTGATCCGTGGACAGCTGCAGCCTGAGCGCGCGAATCCGGTCTCACGTCTCACCCAGGCAGTCTATCTTCCCGTGCTTCGCTTTTGTCTCCGGCACAGGATGCTCACCATCGTCCTCAATCTCCTGTTTCTGCTGGCAACACTGCCCATCGCTTTCAAACTGGGAAGTCAGTTTATGCCGCCGCTTTTTGAGGGTTCTGCGCTTTACATGCCCACCTCGCTCCCCGGCATTTCCATCGAGCAGGCGAAGACTCTGCTGCAAAAGCAGGATGCGCTCCTGCGTGCCTTTCCCGAAGTAGAGAGTGTCTTCGGCAGTGTGGGCCGATCCGACAGCGCGACTGATAACGCGCCGCTCGATATGTTTGACACCGCCATCATGTTGAAGCCTCGTGCGCAATGGCGTCCCGGCATGACCTACGAAAAGCTGATTCAGGAGATGGATGCGCGCGTGCAGTTTCCCGGCATCTCCAACACTTGGACCAGTCCCGTGGAATCCCGGCTGGACATGGAACTCTCCGGCATCAAAACGCCGCTGGGCATCAAGGTGCAAGGGCCGAACATTGATGGCATCGAGCGCCTGGCCGGGCAGATCCAAACAGTGCTCTCCACCATGCCCAGCCAGCGTTCCGTATTTGCTGAGCGAATCTCGCAGGGTTTTTACGTGAACGTCGAAGTGAATCGTGAAGAGGCCGCGCGTTATGGGTTGAGCGTAGCGGATGTGCAGACGGCCGTCTCCTCCGGTATTGGAGGCCGCAACATCGCCGAGAATATCGAAGGACGGGAGCGGTACCCTATTAACGTCCGCTACGAACAGGACTTCCGCGACAGTGTGGGTCGAATGCGCACTGTCCTTATCGGCACTCCCTCCGGATCGCAAATTCCGCTTGGACAGGTAGCGCGCGTCTCGTTCTCGCGTGGTCCCGCCATGATCAGAGACGAAGACGGTCAACTCACCGGCTACATTTATATCAATCTGAAAGACACCAACTACGGCAATTTCGTCGCTGCGGCCAACCGATTGTTGCACGACAAAATCGCGCTGCCTGCGAACTATTCGTTCACGTGGGCGGGTGAATACCAGTATCAGCAGCGCGCAAAGCAGCGCCTCAAACTGATCGTGCCGGTGGTCTTCGCGTTGATCTTTCTTTTGCTGTATATGGTCTTCCACTCAGTCGTAGAGGTAGTGGTCCTGATCGTCCCCACCATCTACGCCATGACCGGAGGCCTGCTCATGCAGTGGCTGCTGGGTTACAACTTCAGCGTCGCGGTATGGGTGGGCTACATCGCGCTCTTCGGAATCGCCGTCGAAACCGGTGTGGTCATGGTGGTGTATCTTCACGAGGCCTTTGAACGCCACCAGCAGGCCGGTGACATTCAGGGCACGCGCGATATTGAAGCTGCCGTGATCGAAGGCGCCGTGCAACGCCTTCGCCCCAAACTGATGACGGTGTGCGCCGTGCTCGCCAGCCTCATTCCCATCCTCTGGGAGTCGGGCGTCGGTTCTGATGTGATGAAACCGATTGCGGCGCCGATTGTCGGCGGCATGATCACCTCCGCCATCCATGTCCTCATTCTGGTGCCCGTCTTCTTCGTCATGATGAAAGAGCGGACATTGCGAACGGGCAAGCGCAACGCAGGTTGAGCAATCTCGCGGTCAGTCTCCGCCAGAAGAGTCTCGAACACCACCTCCCTTCAGGGCACCGGCGACGCCGCCTACATCGCAGCTGGAACTGGTCTTCTCTTGACTTGGACGGCTGACTACTCAACGCATAACTTGGAAACCACCAACCCGTTCCGCAAAAACGCGGCAACACAGTTTTATGCCCTGTCATGTCAACATCTATCCAAAGCGCTTTCAACTATTTTGGACAACAGTGATCGTCACAGGAACAATCCTTGGATTCAAGTCTTTCGATGGGAACACGACGGCCAACCGGCGCGTCAACATTGGCTGTTCGGCAACAGCTAAAGCCGAGATTCAACTTGCGCACTGATCAAACGGAATTGACATGCCGCGCCTTTGCACTTAATCTACCAACAATTGGTCAGCCGCCGATGAGTGGCGCTTGACCAGAAAAGGATTCGATGACCCATTGTCTTACTCCCGCGATGTGTATGTGCTGCTGTCAAGGCAGCGCTGTGCGGGCGTGTCTTCCGGGCTAGATTCCGAAGCAGAATCTCGAACCCCGACGACCCACCCGCCAGACGGCGAGGTGGGTTTTACATTTTCAGTGCTCAAGGAACAGTGGCAGATCTTTGCTGACCACGGCCATCTGTTTCAAATGAGCGCCGGTGGCGAAGCGGTCAACGCGCAGGTCTGCAAAACCTGTATTCGCGGGTTCGATTCCCGCCCGGCGCTCCAGACTTACAGAAACGCCCATCGCCTCGCGATCGCGTGATTCTGCCTCGGAAACTGACTTGCCGGATTCATCTAACTTCCTCCAAGAGGAGCTATCCATGTCGAACACGCTCGCTCAGTCATCTCATAGTTACAAATCCCGGCCTACTGGTTCCTCGTCACTTGCACTCAGCCACCTCGCTCCCGGCGTTCTTCAGTCGGAAATACGCGCCATGAGTGTCGAGTGCGACCGCATCGGCGGCATCAATCTGGCCCAGGGAATCTGCGACATTCCTGTTCCCGAACCGGTCGAACAGGCCGCGATCCAAGCCATCCGCGATGGCCACAACATCTACACCCGTCTGGACGGCATCGAGCGCCTGCGCAAGGCCATCGCTACCAAGCAGTTCCGTGACTATGCTCTCGATTACGACCCTGACCGCGAGATCCTTGTCTCTTCGGGCGCCACTGGAGGATTTCATGCCGCCGCCATGGCGCTGCTTAATCCCGGCGATGAAGTGCTGCTCTTTGAGCCCTTTTACGGCTATCATGTCTCGACACTCAAGGCGATGCGCGTGGTCCCGGTATTCGTCCCGCTGGCCGAACCGGATTGGGCTCTCGACATCGATGCTCTGCGCGCGGCCGTTACTTCCCGCACCCGCGCGCTGGTTCTCAATACTCCAGCCAATCCCAGCGGCAAGGTTTTCTCGCGTGCCGAACTGGAGGCCATCGCGGAGGTTGTTCTTGAACACGATCTGTTTCTGATCACCGATGAAATCTACGAATACTTCGTCTACGGCGAGGCGCGCCACATCAGTCCAGCCACTCTGCCCGGCATGAAAGAGCGCACCATCGTTCTCTCCGGGTTTTCTAAGACCTTTTCTGTTACAGGCTGGCGTGTTGGTTATGTTACAGCCGATGCTCATTGGCTTGGCGCCATTGCTTACTTCCACGATCTCACGTATGTCTGCGCGCCCTCGGCATTTCAGCATGCTGTTGCTGCCGGTCTGGAACAACTCGGTCCCGAGTTCTATTCTCAACTGGCCGTCGATCACGAATCCAAGCGCACACGCATCCTCAGAGCTCTGAACCGTGCGGGCCTCGAACCATCGGTCCCCGCTGGCTCTTACTACGTATTGGCCAAGGCCGCTCAACTGCCCGGAGAAACTGCGGCTGAAAAGGCCCGCTCCCTCCTTGCGCGCACCGGAGTCGCTTCGGTCGCCGGCTCCGCGTTCTTCCGCCCCGGCCGCGGCGAAGAGCTTCTGCGCTTCTGCTTTGCCAAGAAGGACCACGACCTTGATGAAGCTTGTGAACGTCTCGCCACGTTGTAAAGGGAACGCACTCTGTGCGGCATCATTGCGCCGTCTACGCTTCCCCACTCGGGATACACCTACCCTGGCTTCGCTATAGTTGATTTGCAACTGAAAGAAATCGTGCCAGTCATTCATCGCCGCATGAATCAACGAGCCTCTGGGCACACCCGCTCTACCCAGCCCGACTTGCCGCGCGTTCTCGGCGCAAGCCAAGCCATGGCCATCGTTGTTGGCACCATCATCGGCAGCGGGATCTTCCTCGTGCCGCGCGAGATGATGCAGGACGTTGGCTCCTCGTCGCTGGTCTACTTGGCGTGGATCGTGGGCGGTTTGCTCTCGCTCTTTGGCGCCATGACTTATGCCGAACTGAGCGCCATGCTGCCCTATGCGGGCGGCGAATATGTCTACCTGCGAGGAGCGTACGGAGACACGACGGCCTTCCTTTATATGTGGACGTGGTTCGCAGTCGCCAAGCCCGCCTCCATCGCAGCCGTCACAATCGGACTGGTTCGCACCCTGGAGTTCTTTCCCGTCCTCCATTGGCTCAATGACCAAGCCGTAGGCGGGCCGGTTTCGCTGCTCTGGTCGCAACTATTCGCGATCGCCGTCACTTGGTTCATCACTGGCGTCAACTATCTGGGTATCAAGAAGGCTGGGGATTTCCAACTTGTCTTCACCATCCTCAAGGGCGTTCTCATTCTCATCGTAGCGGGACTCTGCTTTGCTTCCGCCTCCGGATCGTGGGGCAACTTCTCCACCTCGCTGCCTCATGCCACGGGCGGCTTCAGCGGCTTCATGCTGGCGCTCATCGCCACTCTCTGGGCCTACGATGGATGGAACGACCTCACCATGGTCGCGGGTGAAGTGCGTAATCCAGGGCGCAGCCTGCCCGTTGCCCTCATCGGCGGATTGTTCTTTGTGGGCGCACTCTTCATGGCCACCAACGCCGCCATCCAGTACATTCTTCCTGCCCCGCAAATCGCAGGCAGCGAGCGGCCTGCCGTGGCGGCGCTCAGCGTTGTCGCCGGCCCCGCAGGAGCAGGCTTCGTGGCCGCGGCCATGGCGATCAGCATCTTCGTCACCCTCAACGGAACAGTCATGTCCGGTGCGCGCATCCCATTTGCCGCGGCTCGCGACAGACTTTTCTTCCGCCAGTTCGCGCGCATCAGCCCGCGCTTTCAATCGCCCTCCACCTCGCTGGCAGTGCAGGCGCTGCTCTCCACGATACTGCTGCTCTTCCTGAGCCGGTTTCAACAGTTCTTCGAGTTGGCGGTCTTTGCCGAGTGGCTCTTCTATATGCTCACAGCCGTAACGGTCTTTGTTTATCGCCGCCGCAACCCTGACGCAGCCCGTCCCTATAGAGTATGGGGCTATCCTCTGCTACCGGCTATTTTCGTAGCTTGCGCCGCGGTCGTGCTGGTAGCAAGTTATGCCAGTAACCTGAAAGGTTCACTGCTTGGCACCGGCTTGATCCTGCTTGGGCTGCCGGTGATGTGGGTCGTGCGCAAGGTTCAACCTGGACCAGTCGCTGAGCTGGAAGCGAGGCCGAATCCGTAACGGGCAGAGTAGATTGACTCATGGAACCTCTGTGTGATGGACAGAGGTTCCGCTCCTAAATCAACTGAGCCAGTACATCCCGCTGGTACGGCAGCAATTCATGGATCTCTCCGCGCTGAATGACCTGCGGCCAAGTGGGATTCACGATCAGCGAGCGCCCGATGGCAACCAAGTCAAACTCTTCGCGCTCCAGGCGATCCAGCAACTCGTCGATCCCCGTCGAGGCGGCGGTCTTCGCGCTTCGAAAAGTGCTTGTGAACTCCTCGTTCAGCGTGATTGATCCCACAGTCACGGTGGGCTTGCCTGTCAGTTTTTTGGTCCACCCCGCCAGATTCAGCGTGCTGCCCTCGAATTCAGGCTCCCAGTAGCGGCGTTGCGAGCAATGGAACAGATCCACGCCCGCTGCGGTCAAAGGCTCAAGAAACCGTTCCAACTCATCGGGATTCTGCGCCAATTTGGCGTTGTAATCCTGCAGCTTCCATTGCGAAAAACGGAGGCAGATCGGGAACTCCGGTCCGACTTGGGAGCGGACCTCGCGGATCACTTCCACCGCGAAACGTGTTCGAGCGACCAGGTTGCCTCCATATCCGTCTGTACGCTGGTTCGTCCCGCCCCAGAAGAACTGATCGAGAAGATAGCCGTGCGCGCCGTGAATCTCCACACCGTCGAAACCAAGGCGCTGCGCCGATAATGCGGCTTCGCCAAAAGCGCGGATCACGTTGTCGATGTCCTGCTGCGTCATCGGCTCGGCAACCTTCTCGCCGGGTTTCGCGAGCCCGGAAGGGCCCATCGCGCCCGGACGAATGGTGCCATCCGCGGCAGGCGTCAAGCCAACGTGCCAGAGTTGCGGAAAGATTTTTCCGCCAGCATGATGGACTTCCTCGACTACCCACCTCCATCCCGCCAGGGATTCCTTGCCATAGAAGTGTGGCACGTCGAGGTAAGAACCTGCCGCGGGATGCGGAACGTAGGTGCCCTCCGTCACGATCAGGCCCACCCCTCCCTCCGCGCGGCGGCGGTAATAGGACGCCACCTCCGGTCCGGGAACGCCGCCGGGTGATTTGGCCCGGGTCATGGGGGCCATGACGATTCGGTTCGGCAAGGTCAGGTTTTTGATGGTAAGGGGATTAAATAGAATTTCAGTACGGTTTTCGGCGAGAATGCTCATGCGGGTTTGATGTTCCACTCTGACTTAGGTCGCAGATCAAAACCTTAAAAGGCCGTGACCAAGCAGGCAAAGGCCGCGCTATTGCTCAGAATCCCGTCGCGCTGGCGGTTTGAAAAAAAGATCTGCCTTAGTGCTCGGGTTCTGCTTCCTTTCATTGATCAACTCAATCTCCATATCTCGCGATTGCAGAATCTCCGCGCTGCATTTCTCTGTTCACGCACAAGCGATCCCTCGTTATCTATCTTGTTGTCCGACGGCGGTTGTGCTACATTCCTGTCATGAGCTTTATTAGCCCCATGACCGCCAAGATTTGTTGTTGTGCCGCGATCTGTTGCGCGCAACTGCAATCTGGCGTGAGGAAGTGGCTAAGCTAGAGTAACTTACAAGCTGCCGCCTCGTTAGGACCCACCGCCAGAGATTGAACTGGCAGGTGGGTTTTCTATTTTGGGCTGAATCTGGGGCGGGGCATAAAAAGGGCGTCCGTCACGCAGATAGTGGTGAGGAGAAACGATGGGCGTTCCTGAAATTCGTGTGGAAGAACTGAAACAACGTTTGGATGCTGGTGAAGACCTCTTTTTGCTCGATGTGCGCGAGGAATTCGAGTACGAAATCTCCAACATTGGTGGGCAGTTAATTCCGCTCGCCGAATTGTCGAAGCGGGTCAATGAGCTCGATGTAAACCAGAACATTGTCACCGTCTGCAAGATGGGACCGCGGGGCGCCAAGGCCGTACAAGTACTGCACAAAGCAGGTTTTACTCATGTGTGGAACCTGAGCGGCGGAATCCACGCCTGGTCGGATCGCGTGGATCACGCCGTGCGAAAGTACTAGAAATCATTCCATTTCATTCACATAACCTCCTGGCCAGAAACCTGAATTGTGTTCAGGATCTGGCTTACGTTGGACTGTCAGGCTTGTCCCAATCAAAGCCAAACTTTGGTTTGCAGCGCGGAACTGCACGGGGTACAATCTGCATGTTTTAGATTCAGAAGGAGGAACCTGTGGCAGACGAAGTTAGCCGCGCATCGTTGCGCGAAGAATCGGCATTTCAACTTGCAAATGTTACCAAGACTGCTCCGCAGTTCGGGGCCATCACGCCTCGTTGGTTGGTTCGCCTGCTGGACTGGAAACCGCTGGAAGCAGGCACCTTCCGCCTCAACAAGGTAGATGAGTCCAAGGTGATCGAGTCGCTCTGCGGGCACGAAGACGAGTCCACGTTGCCTTCCACTTTTGTTGAGTACGAGGAGTCTCCCCGGGAATACCGCCTGGGCAGCATCAATGCGGTTCTCAACGTTCACACTCGCGTCTCCGATCTCTTTAGCAGTCCCTACGATCAGGTGCGTGAGCAACTGCGGTTGTTGATTGAGAGTGTCAAGGAAAAACAGGAAAGCGAACTGATTAACAATGCGGATTACGGATTACTAAATAATGTCGCGGACTCTCAAAAGATCAAGACTCGCAAAGGTGCGCCCACTCCGGATGATCTGGACGAGTTATTGACCAAGGTATGGAAAGAGCCTTCGTTGTTTCTTGCGCATCCGCGCAGTATCGCGGCCTTTGGACGGGAGTGCACACGCCGCGGCGTACCACCGCCGACAGTCACGCTGTTTGGAACGCCGTTCTTGACTTGGCGTGGAGTCCCGCTGATTCCCACGGACAAGATCGCCATCCGAACCAAAGACCAAAAGTCCAAGATTCTGCTGGTGCGCGTCGGAGAGAAGAAGCAGGGAGTGGTTGGTCTCTTCCAACCCGGACTTCCGGGGGAACAGAGCCCCGGCTTGTCGGTTCGTTTCATGGGAATCGACCAGCGAGCGCTTGCTTCTTACCTGGTGTCGCTGTACTGCTCGGCGGCCGTGCTGACAGACGATGCCATTGCCCTGCTCGAGGATGTAGACGTAGGTCAATACCATGAGTACAAGTGAGCCATCGCCGATCTCTACAGTCCTTCCGGATACCGGTGACTGGACCACGGGATTGAATGGGAGTGAAGCGGTCGCTCCGGGCATTCTATCTCCAGCCCAGTTAGCGCGCATGGCCAACGAGATGTTCAATGCGTTGCCAGAGGCGCTCCAGCAACCCGCTGCCACCGCGGCAGCAGCGGTTCTGCCGCCGAACTCGGCGGTCAGCGGAAATCCGTATGCGGCGGTGCCGAGTCCAACTGCGCCTGCGGTTCCAGGGCTGGTGGCAAGTTTGGCCGAGGCGCAGCCTGGAGCATATATAGCTACCCCGGACAGAAGCATGGCTCCGGAGGTGCGTCAACCTGGTTTGCCTGCAACGACTCCCGCAGTTCCGCACGGTGGGCCGGAGTTGGGAGTTGCTCTCCCGGTTATCACGACCTTCGGGTTCTTGCAGGATGCGAGGCCACTGTTTGTTGAGTCGGCCGAGCCAGCGGCGCCGGACGCCCCTTCACAAGCTATTGGAAATACAGCGCCCAGCGAGGAAGGATTTGCAGCGATTCCTTCGTCGTTGTCTCCAGATGTTCAACCAGCGCAAGGCACGCCGTATGCCCAACCCCCCGCGCCGACGGTTCCCGGCGCTCTCGGCTTTGTGGATTCTTCGGCGGTCCCGACTTTCTCCTTCCTGGAAGAGGCACGGCCGCTGTTCTCGACTCCGCCTTCAATCTCTGGACCGATTCCGGCTACAGGCTCACCGGAAAAGACTGCGTACGCAAAGAACAATTCTGCAAGCGAGGTCAATCCGTTTGCCTCGCCGCTGGACCTGGCCGCACCGCAACTCTTAGGAACAGTTGCCCACGCTCCCGACGATCGTGCGTCGGCCTCTTACGATCTACAGAGTCAGCCTCGGTCGCTTTCTCCGCTCGACGTTGTGCCGGACATAGCTCCCGCGGCTGGACAGCCTGAATCGCTGGGCGATCTCGGGCTCTCTTCGTATTCCTTCGATGTGGAGACGATCCGCCGCGACTTTCCGATCCTGCGTGAAGTCGTTAACGGACACACGCTGATATGGCTCGACAATGGCGCGACGACGCAGAAGCCGCAATCGGTCATCGACCGCTTGAGCTATTTCTACGAACACGAAAATTCCAACGTGCATCGCGCTGCGCACGAGTTGGCAGCGCGCGCCACCGACGCATATGAGTCGGCGCGGGAAAAGACGCGCCGCTTCCTCAACGCCGGGGCAGCACGCGAGATTGTTTTTGTGCGTGGCGCCACGGAGGCCATCAACTTGGTGGCGCAAAGCTGGGGTCGGCGCAACATTCAGAAGGACGACGAGATTGTCCTTACCTGGATGGAGCATCACGCCAACATCGTTCCCTGGCAGATGCTGTGCGCGGAAAAGGGCGCCCGGCTTCGCGTTGCGCCGGTAGACAATTCCGGCCAGATACAGCTCGACGAGTACGAAAAACTGCTCGGGCCGAAAACTCGTCTGGTCTCTATCGCACACGTTTCGAATGCACTGGGCACGATCCTGCCAGTCCAGGAGATGGTTGAGGCAGCTCATCGTCACGGTGCGCTTGCGCTCGTGGATGGTGCGCAGGCCGTGTCGCACATGCGCGTCGATGTCCAAGCCATCAACTGCGACTTCTATGTCTTCTCCGGACACAAAGTCTTTGCCCCAACCGGAATCGGCGTTGTGTATGGAAAGTCCGAGGTGTTGGATAACATGCCGCCATGGCAGGGTGGCGGCAACATGATTCAGGACGTCACATTCGAAAAGACCATTTATCAACCTCCACCGCAGCGTTTTGAAGCCGGCACCGGCAACATTGCCGATGCGGTTGGCTTGGGCGCGGCCATCGATTATCTGGATCGCGTCGGCATCGCCAATGTCTCGCGCCACGAGCACATGCTCTTGACCTATGCCACGGCCGCGTTGCTGAAGATCCCCGGCTTGCGCATCATCGGCACAGCCAGGGAGAAAGCCGGCGTCCTTTCTTTCGTGATCGATGGCTTCCGCACGGAAGAGATCGGTGACTACCTCAACCGCAAAGGCATCGCTGTGCGCGGCGGCCATCACTGTGCACAACCGATCCTGCGTCGCTTTGGGCTGGAGAGCACAGTCCGCGCGACACTGGCCTTGCACAACACATGCGAGGAAATCGACGCTCTGGTCGCTGCGTTGTGGGATCTGCGCCAGGGACGCAATCCAGGACTCGTCTAACAGAAAGCCAAATGCAACATAAAACGGCCAGTCTCGCTGAAGACACTGGCCGTTTTGGTTGAACGGCGTCGTACTTTGAATAGTGGATCACAAAGGTTTGATTTCTCCGCATAATCTCAAGGCTTGAATCCAGTTCATGCGCCCGTTTGGACAGATCGCTCAGCGGAATCAGATGGCAGTGGATATTGCAGCTCTGATATTCATGCGGCTCGCGAACGTTACCTGGCTACTCTTGACGACTGCCTGCGTAATATCAAAGGGGCCAATCACATGGACTTGATTTCTGCTTTGAGGTGTTGTAACTTAACAATCAAGTATCGACATGCACATTTGCCTCCAACGCGCAATGCTTTGTGACCAGCTGCAAATGTGCTGTTGTCTTCCCCCCTGTTGTTGTCGATAACACTTTCCTTGCTTTGATGGTGCTTGAGCCATAGGATCGCGAGATTCTATGCGCAGCTCTGCCTATTCCCCCAAACAATTTCCTGCCACGCGCGAAAGTGGGTCAAAGATGCGTATGCATTTCTATCTTCCCGGGGTTGCTCTTGCGGCGGTTCTGGCTCTGGCGGCAAGCTCCCCGCTTTACGGACAAACGGCAGCGACCGGTGCACTCGTTGGAACGGTCGCCGACACAACCGGGGCGATTCTTTCAGGAACCAAGGTCACAGTAACGAACGAGGCAACTGAAATACGCCGGGCTGCTTTGACAGACAGTCGGGGTGTCTATCGCTTCGCCTTGCTTGAGCCTGGACGCTACGATGTCGAAGTTCAAAGAGAGGACTTTGCGCCAGAGAAAAAGACAGGTATTGAAGTCAGCGTATCCGGGACCCTTGCAGTTGACTTTGTGCTGAGCGTGGGAGCGCATAAAGAAGAAGTGGTCGTGAACGGGGACGCGCAACTGGTGCAGTCTGAAACGACAACGCTTGGCGGCCTGGTGGAGCGCCAGACCATTGAAGCGCTCCCGCTGTCGACGAGAAACTATACGCAGATTCTCGCACTCTCCACAGGGGTACAGTCTGACGTCAACAATGCCGGAAATCTGGGGCGCAATACGCAGGATGTATTCGTCAACGGTGCGCGCAGCATCGATAACAACTTCCAAATGGACGGTGTTCCGGTCAACAATTTCGGCACGGGCCGCGGTGGAGATTGGCTGGGCTACTCGGGAATTCCCATACCCAATCCCGATGCGCTTCAGGAATTCAACGTGCAGACCTCTCTCTACGACGCGGGCTACGGGCGCGGCGCCGGAGCCAATGTGAATGTGGTCACCAAGTCCGGCGGCAACCGCTTCCACGGGAATGTTTTTGAGTTCTTCCGAAACGACGCCTTGAATGCCAACGATTACTTTCTGAAGGAGACTGGCCAGCCCCGCCCCGTACTTCGCCAGAATCAGTTTGGCCTCACCTTTGGTGGCCCAATCGTGAGGGAAAAGCTCTTCTTCTTCACTTCCTATCAAGGCACGCGCCAGACAAATGGAGTCGGTTCGAGTTCCTCGTCGAGTGCAATTCTTCCCGCGCAATTGTCGAGTGATCGCTCCGCCGCAGCGCTGGGAGCTGCCTTCTGCAGTCAGACCGGTTACGAAGCAATCGCCTGCGACGGCTCCAACATCGATCCGGTTGCACTCAAGTTGCTCAGCTACAAACTGAAGAATGGACAAAACTTGATCCCTGTGCCTCAGATCCTTCAGGCCGACGGGAACGGCGGCACAGAGGGCTATTCCGCCTTTAGCGTTCCATCCACGTTCTCCGAGGACCAGTATGTAGGTAACCTCGACTACATCCTTTCCGCGAAGCAGACACTCAGTGTGCGCGCTTTCCTCTCGACCGATCCGCAGACGGCCAGCTTTACAACGAACTATCTGGAACTCCCTGGCTCCGGTGCGGATAGCAATTTCCGCAACCGCTCCCTTATCCTCAAGCACACCGGCATCCTCACGCCGCGCACTGTCAATGAAGCGCATTTCAGCTTCAACCGCAACTATGGACGCATGAGCTCTCAGATGCCAGTGAAGGACTCCGACGTGGGCATCGAACAGCCTGCGGATGTGGCGACGCTTCCCATCATCGGAATCAGCGGACTGTTCAATCTGGGCGGCACCTACAACGACGACTTCACAACCGCGATCAACTCCTTCCAGGTGGGCGACCAGATCTCGATTTCTCTTGGCCGCCACAGCTTGCGCGCAGGAGCAGAGCTTGAGCGCGTACAGGACAATTACAATCTTCCCGGCGTAAAGCGTGGCACCATCGATTTCCTCAGCTTTCCGGATTTTCTCCTTGGAGAGAACGGAACCCAGAATGGCACGGGAACCAGTAATCTCTACTCCAGCTCGGCTCAAGCTGGCATCACAGACCGCCACTTTCGCGTAAACAGCTTTTCGGCGTTCCTGCAAGACGACATCAAACTGACTCCGCAACTTACCGTGAATGCAGGATTGCGCTGGGAGGTCTTCGGCGGGCTGCGCGAACAGGACGGACGGCTCGTGAACTTCTGGCCGGGAGTTGCGAACAACGATTTCATCAGCGGCTCCAGCTATACGGGTTATGTAGTTGCGGACAACTATCGCGGCACATTGCCCACAGGCGTCGAGCGAGCGGGCAACGACTCGGGCACCGAACATGCCACCTCCCTGGGCAATGTTGGGCCGCGCATCGGCATTGCGTGGCGGCCGTTTGCCAACAACAATCGTCTGGTGGTGCGTTCGGGTTATGGGCTCTACTACTCCCGGACTTCGGGCAACAATGTCTTGCAGCTTTTGCTGGAGCCGCCTTATGTGGCCAGCTTGTATAACGTCGGTACAAGCAATTCCGGAGCTTCGTTCCAGAATCCCTGGGGCACGGGACTGCCGACCGCATCGCAATTCCCAATCTGGTCTCCGCGCACACCAGACGCCCAGGGTTACATCCAGAACATCGAGCAGGGCTGGACTTCGCCCGTCACGCAACAGTGGAACCTCGATCTGCAATACGCTCCGCTGCCAAACCTCTTGTGGGAAGCAGGCTATGTTGGGTCGCGCGGTGAGCATCTGGCTACTTTCCGTCTACCCAATCAGGCCGCACTTGCCAGTCCAAGCCACGCAATCAATGGCGAGACAACAAATACGGTTGAGAATGCCTATTTGCGTGTGCCTGTTCTCGGCTTCAGTCCTTCCGGAATCTGGCAAGTGGAGACGGAGGGAAATTCGCTCTACAGCGGCTTGCAGACAAGTCTGACCAAGCGCTTCAGCCATGGTGTGCAGTTCAAGGCCGCCTACACGTTTAGCAAGACGCTCGACGACGTCCCGACCAGTTCCCCAAATCTGTTCGTGAACAGCACCGGTTATACAGCGGTTTGGGGAGGCCTGCTTATCGCCGATCAGAACCGGCGTCGCAGCTCTTGGGGGCTGGCAGATTTTGACCGCACCCATCGATTCGTCTTCAGCTACCTGTGGCAGTTGCCGCAACTCCATGCTGGCAACGCTTTGCTGAAGGCTGCCGCGAACGGTTGGCAGTTGACAGGCGTGAGCACGCTTCAAAGCGGCGATGCCCTCACAGCTTATGATGTCAACTCCGGAACGATTTACGGCATGTACTATGGTCCGGCACAACTCGCTGCCGGATCCAAGGGTACCGTTGCAACTCACGGTTCCACGGAGTCGCGACTGAACAACTGGATCAATGCCAATGCGTTTTCAACTCCTGCTGCCGTCGGTGATGGAAATGATTTCGGAAACAGCGGCCGTGGCATCGTCCGCGGTCCCAACCAGAACAACTCAGATTTCAGTGTGATTCGCGATTTTCCGTTGCATTTGCACGGAGAGGAACAGACGTTTCAATTTCGCGTCGAGACATTTAACATCTTCAACCACCCCCAATTCCGCGATCCGTCCACAACACTCGGTTCCGGATTTGGCCAAGTCACAAGCTCGGCGGTCATGCCTCGCCTCCTGCAACTGGCGGCAAAGGTAAACTTCTAGAAATCAGCGAGGGGCGGGGCGCTTGCGTCTCCGCCCCCATTACCATTGTTGCCAAAGGGTACATATGCGTACATTTGCACGTAGCCTGTTCTTTGCTGGCCTCATCTGCATTTCTGCCGCCGCGCAGCAACCATACGAACAGATCAAGGAAAGGAATCTCAAAGCAGACGTCAATTTTCTGGCGTCGGAGGAGATGGCTGGACGCAAAACAACAAGTCATGAAGCCCGCATCGCCAGCAACTACATCGCGTCGGAGTTCCTGCGATTTGGCATCAAGCCATTGGGCGACGATGGCTCATATTTTCAGAGATACGACCTTACGCTGGCAGCGCAGGATGATGCCAATGTCTCCTTTACAATTCGCTCCGGTGCGCAGGAAAAGAGCTATCAGCTCAACCACGACTTCGATCTGACATGGATTACGCAGACCACCAACCCCACAACGGCGACAGGTCCCGTGGTCTTTCTTGGCTATGGAATCAAGGCTCCGGAGTATGGATATGATGACCTTGCGAATGTGGATCTGCGCGGAAAGATCGTCATCATCCTGACGCACGAACCGCAGGAATCCGATCTGTCTTCCAGGTTCAAAGGCCGTTGGCACACCTACCATGCCTACGACCAGTACAAATACGAAGACATACGCCGCGCCGGCGCTGCGGGCATTTTGGAGGTCATCGAGAAGAAGCAGCACCGTCCGCCTGCGATATCGAGCGCTCCACGCCAGGACTGGTTTCCGGACGCAATCTATTCTCTCCCGGGTTATTGGGATTTGCCGGTATTCGAAATTACTCAAGAAGTCGCCGACGAACTTCTTCACAGTTCCGGAAAAACAGTTGAGGACCTGCGCAAGGAAATCGACAGCCAATTCAAGCCTGCATCGTTTGCGTTGCCGGACGTGTCGGCCACGCTCAAGAAGTCCTATACCAATCGCAAGGTCGTTCAAGCGCGCAATGTGGTTGGCTTGCTGGAAGGATCGGATCCAAAGCTGAAGGATGAGTACGTTCTGGTTTCAGCGCACTACGATCATCTCGGTGTCGTCGGGGGGCGAACACAGTTTGGCGCGGACGACAACTCCAGCGGTGTTGCCGCGCTGCTTGAAATCGCGCGGGCCTTCGCGGAAAGCCCGGCAAAACCCAGACGGAGTATCCTGTTTGTCTCTTTCGACAGTGAAGAAGCGGGCCTGCTTGGTTCGTTCTACTATGGACGTCACCCGGCGCTTCCTTTGGACAAGGCCGCGGCGGTGCTGAATATGGACATGATCGGACGCAACGAGGATACTGCAACCTGGAAACTCACCCCTGAATACACCGCGCAAAGCGTAAACCTCGTCGGCACGCTTTATAGTCCAACATTGCGCTGGATTGCCGAGCATCAGAACGATAAACTTCATCTCAACCTCGACTTCAAGACGGATACGGAGGACAAGGAGGAATGGTTTGCCCGTAGCGATCAATATGTGTTTGCAACGCAAGGCATACCCGTTCTCCTCTTCAACACGGGCGAGCATCCCGATTACCACACAGGAAACGACACCTGGGATCGCTTGAACTACCCCAAATTGGAAAAGATCGCGCGGCTTGTATTCCTCGTTGCTGCGGATCTTGCCAACCGCGATGCCCGACCGGAATTCGAATCTCACTAGTCGATCCTGAAAAAGTCATTTTCAAGCAGTCTGTAAGCTCCATCCTGAGCCGCTGAAGTTCCCCTGGAACAGAAGTTGGCTGAGGATGGCGTAAATCTCAGACACGCGAGCACCTTGGACAG
>Ga0255355_1000102_pt1 | contig 57701 bp, 54 predicted proteins | sample HBST75metaG_FD_189943 | JGI IMG/M metagenome (GOLD analysis project Ga0255355, IMG submission 189943) | Peat soil microbial communities from Stordalen Mire, Sweden - H.B.S.T75 | ecosystem: Environmental > Terrestrial > Soil > Wetlands > Peat | place: Sweden: Norrbotten County, Stordalen Mire...
TGGAAGAAGTACAAAAGTATTATTGCCGTCGAGCCAAACAGGAAGGCTTCGAAGTTAAATGCAACTCGAAATAATCGACGCCCTACGCCGCATCCCCAAAGACCTGCACCCCGGCGGCCCTTGCGGCGGCGGCCAGCTTGCGGTCGAAGGTGGCCAGTTGCGCGGCACTACGCTTTGCCAGCTCAAGGTAAGTGGCATCATAGCCAGACAATTGCAGCAAGCGCCCCAGCGCGAGCACGCTCGACTGCGTTGCTCGCGGCGAAACGGAATCCGTTACAAGTTCCAGTTGCGCAACGTCGGCTAGAAAGGCTGCTGTATCCCGCTCTGTTGCAACGCGCCGGCGTTCCGCCACGAGCAAAGTGTTCGCAACCTCCAGGTACCACAGCGCAGGGATTAAAGCCCCGTGAACTCTCACCACCTTGAGTGCCTGCTGGGCCAGCGCCGCCTCGCCTTTATCCTCGCGTTCCAAATGCCATGCGAGCGCCATAGAAGCGTCGAGCACAATCCTCATTTCCGGCCTTCCCGTATCCATTCAAGAACGGTATCGCCAGGAACTCCCTTGATCCGCGGATGCATCAGGCGCTCAACGGCCTCTTCCAGAGCCCGTTTGGATCTGGTCTGCGTAGGAACAACATCCGCCACCGCCCGGCCACGGACGGTAATCGTGAACCGCTCTCCCTGATCGACCTTGCGCAAAATCTCGGAGAGCTTCGTCTTGGCATCAAAAGCGCCAATTTCGGTATAAATGGATTCTCCAACCGGCATATACCCTCCGACCCGCTTCCTGACAATCAAACTAGTTCACAAACTAGTTTACACCAATTCTCGCTCGATTCTGCCAAGATGGTGCTCCGAATTCTGCACGGCCGCGAATTATCTGTTAACCATCCAACCCTCCCGCGTGTTCTACCGGTGAAATCAAATCTTTAACCGGGAGGCAAGTATGGTGGACACATTGGTTCCGATCGCGGTATTCACAATGATTGGCTTCATCGTCTGGGTCATCTTCTCGTCCGTGCGGCGCTACAAGACGGCCTGGGTGCAGGGCGAGGTGGCGAAAGCGATGCTGATGCGCTTTGACTCGGCGCAGGCGATGCTTGCCTATGTCGAGACCGACGGCGGCAAAAAGTTTCTCTCCTCGCTGGCGCAGGAGTCGGGAACAGCGTACGGCAGTATCCTTGACTGCATACGGTGGGGGCTGATCTTCCTCATTATGGGCGGAACCCTTTGCTGGATGCATGCGGCCGGGATCGTCGACCACGATGCGCAGGTGATGGGAATCCTGGCCGTGGCGCTGGGTGTCGGACTGGAATCTGCGGCGGTGGTTTCCTTCTATGCTTCTCGCGCGCTGGGACTGGTTGGGAAAGAACCGAAGGCTTGACCCCGGACGGTAAAGATGGAAGATGCAAGCATGATTGCGGGCTGGATCACACCGGGGCGCGAGCAGACAGCGGCGGGCGAGGAAGGCTTCAGGCGGCTCTATGAAGCGACTTCCCGCCCGCTGTGGGGCTATTTGCAACATGCCAGCGGACGCCCCGACGTGGCCGACGACCTGCTTCAGGAGACCTACTGCAAGTTTCTGCTGAGCAAGGCGCCGGCGATGGATGAGGCGCGGACCCGCTCGTATCTTTTCCGCATTGCCACCAATCTGCTGCACAACCGCTCTCGCAGCCGCGACGACAGCGCCATCGAAGAGCCTGCCGAATGCGGCGCGGAGTCAGACGAGGACGCGCGGCTGGATGTGCGGGCCATGATGCGCCAGCTCAAGCCGCGCGAGCGGGAACTGCTTTGGCTGGCCTATGTTGAGGGAATGAGCCACGCGGAGATTGCCGCCGCCACCGGACTGGGCGCAATGAGCATACGGATTCTGCTCTACCGCGCCAGGCAAAAGGCGAGCGGGTTTCTGCATCCACAGAGGATAAAGTCATGAAGCGAATCAGTTGCGAGCACGAGACTGACGTTATTCGGGCCTTGCGTTCGGGCGAGTGGACCACGGAACTGCGCCTGCATGTGGCGGAATGTCTGGATTGCAGCCAGGCGCTGCATCTGGCCGAGGCGCTCGGCGAAGAGGCTCGGCGCGCGGAAATCCATTGCAATCCGCCCGATCCGTATTGGATTTTGCAGCGGTCGCGCCGCATGGCGCGCGAAATCGCCATGCGGCGGATGACCCGTCTGCTGGCGGTCATGCGCGCTTTGGCAGCGGTCTACGTGGTTGCCGCGGCTGTGTGGCTTTTGCGCGGCTATGCGGCGCTTCAGTATCGCGAAGTGGCCTCGGCCATGCACGGCTCAGCCAGCATGTTTGCCCTGATGGGAGCCATGGTCGCCGCGGCGTTCGTGGTTGTTGGTCTGTGGCCGATTCTGCGCCAGAGCGGTGAACGGGGTTGAGACCGGGCGAAAAAGAGAGAACCGAAGGTTCTTATTTCACCAGCGGCAAAAACCGCTGCGTCCCATCGTCATACTGCTCGATGCGCCCGCTGAGAATGTCGTAGTACCAGCCGTGCAACTGCAAACGGCCTTCAGCCACGGCATTCTGAACGAAGCCGTGCGTGCGCAGGCTCGCCAACTGGGCCAGCACGTTGGCGTGGGCCAGGGCGGTTTGGCGAGTGAGTTCGCCGCCGTGGAGCTCTACCTCGTCCACATAATCCCAGGCCGGCTCCATATGCTGCAACCAGGCGCGCACGCTGGGCAGCTCATCGAGCCCGTGCGGAGCCATGAGCGCGTGGATCGCGCCGCAGTCGGAGTGGCCGCAAACGACAATATGGCTCACGCGCAGCAACTGGACGCCGTACTCGATGGTGGCCGACGTGCCCCCGGCCGGCTCTCCGGCGCGCGGAATCACGTTCCCAGCGTTGCGGCAGATAAAGAGGTCGCCCGGCTGCGTCTGCAAGATCAGATCCGGAACCACGCGCGAGTCGGCACAGGTCAGGAACAGGCATTTCGGCCGCTGTCCCTCAGCCAGCAGGTGAAACTGGTCCCGCCTGCCGGGAAACACATCCGTCAAAAAACGCCTGTGCCCTTCAATCAGTTGCTTCACCTTCGCCTCCAATCGACTGGCTTCTGGCCCGCTCCTGCTTCAACCTACCGCACCCGAGGCAGGGCTGATATTTTGGTGCTTAATGGTTTTTGATGCGCGCGGCAAAAAGGAGATGCACGGCGATGAAACAGTTTGGGAAGGTTTTGAGTTGGATGGGCGTGATGGTTTTGGCGCTGGCCGCCGGCGCGCAGGCGCAAACGGTTGAAACGCTGGATCCGGCACTGCGCGGGCGCATCGATCGCATTGCCGCGCAGGTGCTGGAGCAGACCGGAGTGCCCTCGGCCTCGGTGGCCGTGGTCCAGCACGGCAAGCTGGTCTACACGCACGCCTACGGGCAGGCGCGGCTGGCTACGGAAACTGCGCCGGCTGTTGCCGCCACGCCCCAGATGCGCTACTCCATCGGGTCGATCTCGAAGCAGTTTACCGCCGCGGCGATTCTGCTGCTCCAGGAAGACGGCAAACTGAAAGTGGACGACGCGGTAGGCAAGTACGTTCCCAATCTCACGCGCGGCAACAAAGTTACCATCCGGCAGATTCTTTCGCACACTTCCGGCTATCAGGACTACTGGCCCGAGGACTATGTGATGACTCCAATGCTCGCGCCCGAAAGCGCGCAGCAGATTCTCGACACATGGGGCAAAAAGCCGCTGGACTTCGAGCCCGGCGCCGAGTGGCAATACTCGAACACCAACTACGTCATCGCCGGGCGCATCGTGGAGTCCATCACCGGAGCGCCGCTGATGGACTTTCTGACGCAGCGGGTTTTCCGGCCGCTGGGCATGACGTCGGTGTGGAATTCAGACGAAACCAAACTGACCCAGGCGGATGCCGCCGCTTACTATCGGAACGCTCTCGGTCCCCTGCGCATTGCCCCCAAAGAGGGGCGCGGCTGGATGTTCGCCGCCGGCGAGCTGGCCATGACCGCGCACGACCTGGCGCTGTGGGATGAGAGCCTGATCGCGCAGTCCCTTCTCAAGCCGGAGAGCTACACGCAGATGTTCACCGAGGTGAAGCTGGAGAACGGCATGGGAACGCACTATGGCCTGGGCGTGCAGGTGATCGACCGCGACGACCACCGCTCCATCGAGCACAGCGGCGAGGTTTCAGGCTTTGTTTCAGACAACGAGGTGCTGGTGGACGACGGCGCGGCCGTGGCTGTGCTCACCAATCAGGACGCCGTGGGCGCGGCTTCGGCGATTGCGCGGCTGGCCGCTCCGGTGGTGGCCGGCTACCAGCAGAACGACGCCGAAAAACAAGCCATCGCGATCTTCCACGGCTTGCAACAGGGGCGCATCGACCGCGCGCAACTCGCGCCCAACCTGAGTGACTACTTTACCGCAGAGGCGCTGGCCGACTTTGAGAGCAGCCTGGCCCCGCTGGGCGAGCCGCTCAGCTTTCGCCAGACTGCCCGCGAGCTGCGCGGCGGCATGACCTTCCGCGGCTTTGAGATTGTTTACCCCGGCAAGCGGCTGAGCCTCACCACCTACACCTACCCGAACGGCAAGCTGGAGCAGTACCTGATTGCTCCGGCGGAGTAAATCGGCTACGCGGGGAAGGCCGCGCGGACGCGGCTCGCCACGTCCGCGAGCCACCGCTGGCGTTCTTCCAGGGTGCTGACAATCACCGGGCAATAGCACTTGCGCTCGACGTTTTTCACGCCAGAGTAGTTGAAGACGCACGTCTTCCAGAAATGGTCGAGCGGGTCGCCGAACCAGGCCACATCCACGTCGTGCGGCGTGTTTGCCGTGTTGAAGACCAGGGCTGTCTTCGCCTTCAGCAGGCCGACCGGACCGCTCTGTTCGTACTTGTACGCCACCCCCGCGCGAAAGACGCGATCGAGCCATCCCTTCAGCACGGCTGGCATCTGACTCCACCAGTTCGGATGGACGATGATGATTCCCTCCGCCTCGGCAATCTCACGGCAATGCGCCTCGACGGCCGGGTCCAGTGAGCCTGCGGCGTCGATCTCCTCATGGAGCAGAATGGGATCGAACTTCTCCTGGTAGAGGTCGTGAAAAAAGACGCTATGGCCGTTCTCTTCCAGAACGCGCTTCGCGGTCTCCGCAATGGCGTGGTTGAAGCTGCCCGCATGCTGGTGGCACAAGATGATGGATACCTTCATGCTGTTTTCTCTCCTGCAATGGCATTTTCATTGTTTCTGCAATGCGGGGATCGTGCGATCCCACCCTAGGCTCAAGGGAACGAAACGCAGGTTCTTCGACTCCGCTGTGCTTCGCTCAGAATGACAGCGCCGAGGGTAGGGCACCCGGCATAATCTTGTTCCTCAGGTTCGTGCTTTCCCAGGTCCCAAAAGCGGGATCTCCACCCCACGGACGAAGACCTGTCCGCGGAGACCCCGGACCTGGGGCACCCATTGTTGGTACAACTTCAAGCATTCAGAGCTTCAGCCCGCTATCTCTGAATCTGCGTCAGGTCGCGCACGGCGCCACGAGCGGCGCTGGTCGTCAGCGCGGCGTACGCTTGCAGCGCCTTCGAAATCTTCCGCTTGCGCGTGGCAGGCTTCCATGCGGCAGAGCCCTTGGCTTCCATCGCCTTGCGCCGCCGCGCAATTTCCTCGTCCGGCAGGCTGACCCGCAAAACGCGCTTGGGAATGTCGATCTCGATGCGGTCGCCTTCTTCCACCAGCGCCAGCGCGCCGCCTTCCGCAGCTTCCGGAGAGATATGGCCGATAGACAGCCCCGAAGAGCCGCCGGAGAAGCGCCCATCCGTAATCAGCGCGCAGGCCTTGCCGAGGTGCTTGGATTTCAGGTAGCTGGTCGGGTAGAGCATCTCCTGCATTCCCGGCCCGCCCTTCGGGCCTTCGTAGCGAATCAGCACCACGTCGCCGGGGTGAACCTTGTCGCCGAGAATGGCCTCCGAGGCTTCTTCCTGGCCCTCAAAGATGCGCGCCGGTCCCTCGAAAGTCAGGTGCGCGGCATCGACGCCGGCGGTTTTCACAATGCAGCCGTCGGTGGCGATGTTGCCGAAGAGAACTGCCAGGCCGCCATCCTTGCTGAAGGCGTGATTGATGTCGCGAATCGTCCCGCTCGCGCGGTCCAGGTCGAGCTCCGGATAGCGTTCATTCTGACTGAAGGCCTCCAGCGTACGTTCGCCTCCCGGCGCGGCCAGGTAGAACCCGTGGACCGCGGGCGAAACCGCGCGCTTTACGTCGAGATGGTCAATAGCCTCGCCCAGCGTGGCGCAATGCACGGTGTGGACGGCGCGATGGATGAGCCCGCCGCGGTCCAACTCGCCCAGAATGCCGAAGACGCCGCCGGCGCGATGCACGTCCTCGACGTGAACGTCGGGCGTGGAGGGCGCGACCTTGCACAGGTTCGGAACGCGGCGCGAGAGCCGGTCGATGTCGGCCATGGTGAAGGGCACTTCGCCCTCCTGGGCCACGGCCAGCAGGTGCAGAACCGTATTGGTCGAGCCGCCCATGGCGATGTCCAGCGTCATGGCGTTCTCGAAGGCTTCAAAGGTGGCGATGCTGCGCGGCAGCGCCGTCGCGTCGTCGTGCTCGTAGTAGCGCTTGGCCAGATCGACAATCGTGCGGCCGGCTTGCAGAAAGAGTCCCTTGCGGCTGGCGTGCGTGGCCAGCAGGGTTCCGTTGCCGGGCAGCGAGAGGCCCAGCGCTTCGGTGAGGCAATTCATGGAGTTTGCTGTAAACATGCCGGAGCAGGAGCCGCAGGTAGGACAGGCCGAGCGCTCGTACTCCTCGACCTCGGCGTCGCTGATCGCGGGGTCGCCCGCGACGATCATGGCGTCGATCAGGTCGGCGGCCCGGACGACGTTGCCGACCTTGACCCGGCCCGCTTCCATCGGCCCGCCAGAGACGAAGATGGTGGGAATGTTCAGCCGCAGGGCGGCCATCAGCATTCCCGGCGTGATCTTGTCGCAGTTGGAGATGCAGACCAGCGCGTCGGCGCAGTGGGCATTCACCATGTACTCGACCGAGTCGGCAATCAGGTCGCGCGAGGGCAGGCTGTAGAGCATTCCGCCGTGGCCCATGGCGATGCCGTCGTCGATGGCGATGGTGCTGAACTCCTTGGCCACGCCGCCGGCTTTTTCAATCTCGCGGGCCACCAACTGGCCCAGGTCCTTCAGGTGGACGTGGCCGGGGACAAACTGGGTAAAGGAGTTGGCGATGGCGATGATGGGCTTGCCGAAGTCGCCGTCCTGCATCCCGGTGGCGCGCCACAGCGAGCGCGCTCCGGCCATATTCCGTCCATGCGTCGAGGTTCGAGACCGATAGGCTGGCATGGTTTCTATTTTACGGCCTTGCTGACCGCAGACCCGGCGCGCAAAACGAGCCGGGTGGGGCGGTTTGAATTGACAAGCCCAAACCCGGACGCAATCGGCGTGTTGAATTCATCACCGCAGAGCATTTGCTGGGATATTCTTCATACAAGAGGAAGTTGCTCATGATTCAGCTCATACTCCTTTTCATCGCTGCTGCTGGCTTGCTGACAATAACGCCCGGCGTAGACACCGCCATGGTGCTAAGAACTTCAACCTCATGCGGGCCGCGAGATGGAACTGCCGCTTCTGTCGGCATTTGCCTCGGATTACTGGCCTGGGGAATGAGCGCAGCCTTTGGCCTGACAGCACTGCTAGCGGCCTCCGAGCTTGCTTTTGACATTGTGAAGTGGGCGGGGGCGGCTTACCTTGTCTATCTCGGCGTTAAGCTCCTTGCAAAGCCGCGAAACTCTATGACGGTGGACAGGGCGTCATTGGATACTCCGGCTCATGGCAAGAGGAGTAGAAACGCATTTTATAGAGGTTTTCTAAGTAACATCCTCAACCCCAAGGTCGGAGTTTTTTACGTGACATTTCTTCCGCAATTCATACCGCATGGCGCGAATGTTGCGGGATTCTCGTTGCTGCTTGCAAGTATCCACGTGCTCATAACGCTGCTGTGGTTTTCGCTCCTGATCGCGCTCACTGTTCCGCTTGGCTGCTTTCTGTCAAAACCGCGAGTTGTGCGGAACCTTGACCGGCTTACTGGCTGCGTCTTCGTCGGCTTTGGAGTCAAGTTGGCGGTGGCGAAACGCGCATAGCGAAGCCGCCGCACCGCAGGCGCCCCACGATACACTAGAGTGTTAATCACTCCTTTGGGGTCCCAATGTTTGAGAATCTGACTGACAAGCTGCAGCGCGCCTTCAAGAGCCTTCGCGGCCAGGGCACGCTTACCGAAGAAAACATCACCGACGCCCTCAGCGAAATCCGCGTGGCGCTGCTCGAAGCCGACGTCAACCTCAATGTGGTCAATGACCTGATTGAGCAGATCCGCGCGAAGGCCGTGGGGACCGAGGTGCTGACCGCCCTTTCGCCCTCTGAGCAGGTCATCAAGATCGTTCGCGACGAGCTGATCACCATGCTGGGCAAGGACACGGCCCGCTTCAAATTCTCGTCGCAGCCGCCCTCGGTGATTCTGATGGCCGGCCTGCAAGGCTCCGGCAAGACGACCACCGCCGGCAAGCTGGCCGCATGGCTCAAGAAGGGCGGGCACCGGCCGATGCTGGTTTCCGTGGACGTTTATCGCCCCGCCGCCCGCGAACAGCTCAAGGTCGTGGCCAAGTCCATCGAAGCCAAACTCTACGAAGGCGACGAGAAGGGCGAGAGCGCCGGGAAGGCCCTGGTGCTCCGGCTGGCCAAAGAAGCCCGCCGCGAGGCGCGCAACATGGGCTGCGACACGCTGATCGTCGATACCGCCGGCCGCCTGCACATCGACGAGCAGTTGATGGACGAAATGGAGCAGCTCAAAAAGGAGCTGAACCCGTCCGAGATTCTGTTTGTGGCCGACGCCATGACCGGCCAGGACGCCGTCAACTCCGCCAACGAATTTCATTCTCGTCTTGGATTGACGGGTGTGGTCCTGACGAAAATGGACGGCGACGCGCGCGGCGGCGCGGCGCTCTCCATTCGCCACGTCACCGGCCAGCCCATCAAGTTCCTCGGCGTGGGCGAAAAACCCGACGCCTTCGAGCCCTTCCATCCCGACCGCATCGTTGGCCGCATCCTGGGCATGGGCGACATGATGTCGCTCATCGAAAAAGCCGAATCCACCCTCGACCGCAAGAAGGGCGAGGAACTGGCCAAGAAGGCGCTGCTCGGCGATGGCTTCTCGCTTGAAGATTTTCGCGACCAGTTGCGCCAGATCACGAAGCTCGGCTCGATGGAGAGCATTCTGAAGATGATGCCCTCGGTCGGCCCCTTTGCCGGCATGCAGCAGGCCGCCAAAAACGTGGACGAAAAGCAGTTTGCGCGCCTGGAAGCCATGATCAACTCGATGACTGCCAAGGAACGCCATAACCACGAAATCATCAACGGAACGCGGCGCAAGCGCATCGCCGCAGGCTCCGGCACCACCGTGCAGGACGTGAATCAGCTACTGCGCCAGTACGCGCAGATGGCGAAAATGTTCAAGCAGATGGGTAAATTCGGAATGGCGAAGAACATGATGCGCGGCGGCATGGGCGCCATGGGCCTGGGCGGAAAGCAGCGGTTTGGGCGGTAACATCCGACAGGCCCAGGTTTGCCCTTCAGAACGAGCAAAGCGAGTCGAAGAACCTCATGGACCTCTGACGGGTCGAGACAGAGGTTATGGCGGAGGGAGAGGGATTCGAACCCCCGGTACCCTTGCAGGCACAACGGTTTTCAAGACCGTCGGTATAAACCGCTCACCCATCCCTCCGCTGTCCGGAAAGGCCCTGACTCCATCAGTTTACCGCACCTGTCGTTTTGTCATCGGCCGGGCCAGCCGCACGTTGGTTGCACGCTGCTGATTCCAAAGCTGCCATTGCTGCCAAACCGCGTGGATCAACAGCATCATTCTTGATACGGGCCTACCTGGTCACGCTTACATCACTATGACGCAGAATCGCCTCGATGACAATGCCGGCGACGCGCATGCCTCAAAACCCCGGGTCCCGGTCTTCATCATCCGGCGTTTTTCGGAGCTTCCCTAGCACTATGGATGTCCCCGACCCAGAAGCATGGGGAGGAGTGCAACGGAAAATGTGTGACCACCGGCGCGAATCCCAAGGAACCTCTGAACAAGTGGCCGATTCAAAGCCCGCATTCCTCGGGGGCTAAAGCCCCGCTGATTTTGCGGGTTTTATGTACGGGCTAAAGCCCGTACTCTTCAAATCATCGACTTATTCAGAGGTTCCCTAACCGCCGGTAATTTAGTCTTGAACACAGTAAATCACGAACGGAGAATTTCCATGTTGAAGGCCTTTTCATTCTCATTCCTAGCTGTTTGCGCAATTTCGGCTGGACTTCTGCTGCAAACGGCGCCGGCGAGCGCGCAAGATCATGGCTGGGACTCGATTCCCCGCGAATATCGCGAGTTTCAGCGCCAGGGCTTTCGCGATGGCCTGCAGGGCGCACAGCGCGACTTTGGCAATCATCGCCGTCCCGACGTTAACAACCGCGAAGAATTCCGCAGCCCCAAGGTTCCGCCAGCAATGGTGAACGACTACCGGGACGGCTTCCGCCGCGGATACGATGCTGGCGTCCGCCACTTCTTCCCTGGTGGCGCGTCCGGCGTGATGCCCTGGGAGGCTCCGCCGGTCGAGCGGCACGACGACGGCCCCCGCGACCTGGCGCAGTATGGCCGCATCGGCTACAACGACGGCATGGTCGGCGCCCAGAAGGACTATGGCAATCAGCGCCGGCCCGACGTGAACAATCGCGACGAGTTTCGCAAACCCAGCGTGCCGGCCATCCATGTCGACGAGTATCGCGCCGGCTTCCGCCGCGGCTATGACGATGCCGTGCGCAGGATCTATCCGAGCGGCCCGCCTGCGATCATGCCCCTGGAACAGCGTCCCTCTTCGCGCTGGGATGATATGCCCGGCGATTTTTCTGAATTCCGCCGCAATGGCTTCCGCGAAGGCCTGGCCGCGGCGCAGCAGGATTACGACAACCAGCGCCGCCCAGATCCGGAACGGCACGAACAGTTTCGCCACCCGGCCGTGCCTTACCAGTCTGCCGATGAGTTCCGTGAGGGCTTCCGCCGTGGCTATGACGTCGCCACGCGCCATCTCTATCCCAACGGGCAGCCCGCGCTCTTCCCCGGCGAGATTCCGCCTTCTCCGTGGCTGACGATGGACCACAATACCGTGCAGACCCAGCGCACGGCCTTTGTGGAAGGCGTGTTTGCCGCCGGTCAGGACTATGAGGCCGGATACGCATCGGACCTCAACCGCCATGAAGAATACCGCTCGCCGAAGATGAACTTCCTGCTTAAGTTGGTCTACAAGACCGGTTACAAAACCGGCTACGACACCGCAATGCGCAACCTGGCGGATGGTGTGCCTGGAGTTGCTTCTCCGTCACAGCGGCGTGCATTCCTGGATGGCGTTGCGGCGGCACATCGCGACTTCGACGACAAGCGCCGCCCTGAGCTCAACCTGCATCCAGAGTTCACCCAGCCTCAGGCAGAGCCGAGTTCCCAGGATGAGTATCGCGAGAGCTTCCGTCGCGGCTTTGAGATGGCCAATAGCTACCTCTATTAGGCTGTCTGAAATGAGCCCGCTTCTGAAGATCGAAAACCTGCGCATCGGCTTCGGGAATACCGAGGCCGTGCGAGGCATCGCTTTCTCTGGGAACGGGCGGAGTTTGTCCCTGTAGATTGGCCGTTACTCAGAAGGAGACACAAAAGGGAACTAGTGTTAGTTCGGGATGAAGGCGCACATCGGCGTGGATTCGAAAGAGGGCATTGTGCATTCGGTCTGCTCGACGGCTGAATGTGAAAACCAGATTTCAAGACCGTCGGTATAAACCGCTCACCCATCCCTCCGCGAGGGAAAACCGGTGTGTTCTCAAGGCGTTACAGAAACTCGATCCTTACGTTCAGCCGCCGCAGTTGCATTCTGGTTGCGGATTTGCGCTTCCAAAGCCTGCATTGCGGCCGGACTCCCGAAGTCCACGCCATTTCTTATGATCTATGACTCTGGATTGACGGTCACATCGCTGTGCCGCAGAATCGCCTGAAGAACGATGTTCGCCAGACCGAACTGGTACAGATTCGTGGCCTGTCCCGTTCAGAAAGCGTGGCAAGAACAGCCCTCTCCACTTGTGTTTGCGCTCGGCGACTGAGGCGCTCAAAAAAACCAACTACTTGCCCCCGCCTGACGCGGTTGATATAATCGCCGCACTTTAATCAAAGGTCGAAAAAGATGCGTTATTTTGCAAGGGCCTTGTTTGCCATTCTTGTGTTCAGCGGCGCGCCCATTCTTGCCTATGGACAGTTTCAGGAACCCACCGCAGAAGAACTTCACATGACATCCGATCCGAAGGCGCCCGGGGCATCGGCTGTTTACCTGTACCTGGAGGAGAAAACCGACGATGCGTACCACTATCACTCCTATTACGCCCGCATCAAGGTGTTGACCGAAAAGGGCAAGGAACTGGCGACCGTCAACATCCCTTATGAGCACGGAGACTTCAAGGTCGCCGCGATTCAGGGCCGCACCATTCACTCAGACGGTTCTATTGTGCCGCTGGCAGCCAAGCCGTCGGACCTTATGGCCTACCGTGGCGGCGGACACCAGTACAACGAGATGACATTTACGCTGCCGAGCGCGGAAGCCGGAAGCATCCTCGAATACCGGTTGCAGCTTCGATACAGCGATGACTCGGTTTCGTCTCCCCAGTGGATGATCCAGCAGCCCTATTTTGTGCACAAGGCGCATTATTCCTTTAATCCCGTCTTCAACGCCAACAGGCAGGTCGTTGACAAGCACGGGCAGATTGCCGACGGCCTGATGTATGCCATCCGGCTCCCCCCGGGTGCACGGATTATGGAGGACGCGCTTCACAAATATACCCTCGATGTTGCGGATATTCCGCCCTTGCCGAGCGGAGACTGGCTCCCTCCGTTGAACGCGGTCCGGGACAGCGTCATCTTTTACTACACGAACGCCAACTCCGGGCCGGAGTATTGGGATCGTGAAGGCAAGTATTGGGCCAAGGACGCGGAGCGCTTTACAGCGGCTTCAGGCGTAATCAAGAAGGCTGCAGCGGAGCTGGTTGCGCCCGGCGACAACGACGAGAGCAAGGCCCGAAAGATCTACGCCGCGGTCATGAAAATCGACGACCGCGACTTCACTCGATCAACCACTGAATCCGCGAAGCCAAGAAGCAACAAGGACGCAAGCGGCGTTTGGAAACAGCAAAGTGGAAGCAGCGATGAGATTGCGCTGCTTTACGTGGCGCTGGCCCGGGCGGCGGGACTGAAAGCCTGGCCGATGCAAGTGGTAAACCGCAATCGCGCCGAGTTTGAGCCCACCTACCTCTCGACGGATCAATTCGATGACTACATCGCAGTCGTTCAGATTGATGGGAAAGAGGTCTACCTGGATCCTGGGCAGAGAATGTGCGCCTTTGGCGTGCTGCATTGGAAGCACGAGCTTACCAAGGGATTCCGTTTGAACGACAACGGCGCAAGCATCGAAGATACTCCGGCAGGTCCGCCCAAAGCCGCAGGAATCCAGCGTACGGCCGACGTCGCCATCGACGACCACGGAGCCGCATCCGGAAAGGGACGCTTCGTGCTGAGCGGGCAGGAGGCTCTGTATTGGCGCCAACTGGCGCTGGAGGAAGATGCAGGCACTCTGGCAAAGGACTTCACCCAATATGTGGGCGCAAGTTTGCCGGATGGACTGAATGCGGATCTAGAAGCGTTGGACGGACTCGCGGATTATGATGGCGATCTCACGGGCCGTATCAAGTTATCTGGCGCACTGGGCTCGTCCACGGGCAAGCGCATGATTGTGCCTGGATTTCTCTTCGAGGCGCGAGGCAAGCATCCGTTTACCGAGGAGAAATCGCGAGAGGTGGCCGTGGATCTTCACTATGCCACGATGGAAGAGGATGAGGTCACCTACCATTTCCCCGCTGGAGCAACACTTGACGATTTCCCTCAGGACTCCGATCTGGATTGGAAAGGGCGAATCGGCCTTTCCGTCAGGGCAACACCTTCAGAAGGGGCGCTCACGATGAAGCGCAGTCTTGTCCGAACCTCGGCATTGCTCGACGCATCTCTTTACGGCAATCTCCGCACCATGTACATGCGAATTTCAGCGGTGGATCAACAACAGATACTGTTGAACCGCGCGACGAACGCCTCTGTGAAATGACGAACTCAAAACCAGACAGGAGACCTACTCTGTAGCAGGGTTCCGGAATGCAAAAAGGGGAGCCAGTGAGGCTCCCCTTTTTGCGGTTGGCAGCGATGCGGCAAGAGTTACTGTTTGCCTTCCAGCTCATCGGCCAGCGCGCTGGCGCCGTAGAGCTTGCGCAGCCCTTCGATCATGCCCGCCGAGTGAACCGCAACAGCGCGGTTCTTGGAGCCGTCATAGACAAAGTCGCCGGCCAGCGACTCGATGTTGCCGTCGAAGATGAGGCCCACCAGTTCGCCGTTGCGGTTGACCACGGGCGAGCCGGAGTTGCCGCCGATGATGTCGCCGGTGGTGACAAAATCCAGCGGAGTGGTCAGGTCCAGCTTGTCGCGGCCAGCCGCTTCTTTGGCAGTCAGGTTGAAGGGCGGCTGGTTGCTGAAGCTGGCCGCGCGGTCATAGAGCCCATAGAAGGTGGTGAAGGGCGGCGCGACGGTGCCGTTATAGGGGTAGCCGGTGACCGTTCCGTAGCTCAGCCGCAGCGTGAAGGTGGCGTCGGGATATGCGTCCGTGCCATAGACCAGGAAGCGCGCCTTGCCCAGCTTTTCGCCGGCCGGGGTCAGAACGCTGACGATGGTGTCTCTCATGCGGCGGTTGGATTCGCGAACAATCGGGTCCACGCGCCGCGCGGCCACAATCATGGGATCAGTGGAAGCAGCGACGGCGGCCTCACCGCCCTCCAGCAGCGCCTTGCGCACGGCCGGATCGGCCAGCTTGCTGCCGTCAACGAGCGCATTCACGGTCTTGTCCACGTCGCCGCCCTGCAGGAAGGCCTGCACGTAGGCGTCGCTCGGACCGAGCTTCTCCTGGGCCAGCTTGAGCGCAGCGCCCAGGTACAGCTTCTCCGTTGCCGGATAAATGGTCGCGGGCGAGAACATCTGGTAGCGGAGCGATTCCAGGCCCGCTTCGTGGAATTGCGGCAGCCGCTCGCCATCGGGCTTTTTGACCTCAGCCACGTACTGCACGATATTGAGCGCCTGGGTGAACAACTGGCTGTTGGTGCGGCGGAAGACCCGGCCCTGGATCTCCGGCTTCAACTTCTCTTCCGCGCCGGCAATCTCGTCCCAGGCTTTGCCGTAATCCTTCTTCCATTCCTTATTGGCGTCCACCTTTTGCCGGAAGTCGTTCTCCTCGGCCTGCTTCTTGGCCAGGATGGCCGGATCGGCCAAGGCCACGGCGCGGCCCAGGTAAACCTTCAGGCTGTTTTGCATGAAGAAGATGTCGCTGCCGACCAGGCGCGCCTGCTCTGGCCCCTGCGCGCCAAAGGCCTGCGCTGCGGCGATGCGGCGCTGGAGGTACTCAGTGATCGCCGGGCCTTGCACGTCGCGCTGCATCAGCAATTGCGCCACCGTATCCTGGCGTTCCGTGTTTCCCGGATGGCCGGAGATGAAAGTCAGCTCGCCCGGCGCCGCGCCCTTCGCGCTCCACTTCAGGAAGTTCTCGCTGTGCAAAGGCTTGCCATTGTCGTAAACGCGGAAGATGGCCATGTCGATGTCGTAGCGCGGATAGGTGAAGTTGTCCGGATCGCCGCCAAAGAAGGCCGCCTGCTGCTCGGGCGCAAAGACCAGCCGCACATCCGTATAGATTTTGTACTGGTAAAGCCAGTACTGGCCGCCCTGGTAGAACGAAACTACGTCGGAGCGCAGGCCGGTTTTCTCCTTGCTTTCCTTTTCGATGGCCGCAATCTCGCTTTCGCGGGCCTTCAACGCTTTGGCCTCGTCGGCAATGCCTTTGGCTGCGCCCTGCACACGGGCCGTCACGTCTTTCATGCCCACCAGGACGTTCACTTCCAGATCCGCGGACTTCATTTCCTCGGCCGGCGTGGCGGCATAAAAGCCGTCGCGCAAATAGTCATGTTCGGCCGTCGAGTTCTTCTGCAACTGGCCGCGCGCCACGTGATGATTGGTCAGCAGAAGGCCGTTGGGGCTGACAAACGAACCCGACCCGCCGTCGTTCAGCCGCACGCTGGCCAGGCGCAGATGGTCCAGCCAGGCCTGCGTCGGTGTGAATCCGTACTTGGCCGCCAACTGCTTCACCGGCGGGTTGTCAAAGGTCCACATACCTTCTTCGGCGTGAATCACAGGCCCCGCGGCGAGCAGAAAAGCGGCCGGAAGCAAAACAACGGAACAAATTTTATGAGTGAACATCTTGATTCTCCTGATAAACGTGCTTGCGAGTGAGCGAGTCAGCGAGTCAGCGCGTTGGCGAGTCAGCTTCAATTCCTGTAGGCTTGCTGACTTGCTGGCTTGCTGGCGGCAACGCCGCGCTGACTCGCTTTCAAGGCATCACCAGCACTTCGACGCCGCTGGCCGCGTCTTTCTGACGGAATACCTGCTCGGTGGCCTTCTGAAACTCTTCCGGCCGCGCGTTGGGAATGTCGGTAAAGGTCTGCGGGTTGCGGTCGGTCAGCGGGAACCAGGAACTCTGGACCTGGACCATGATGCGGTGGCCGCGGCGGAAGGTGTGGAAGAGATCGGGCATCGTGAAGTCGATGCTGGCTTCTTTACCCGGCGTCAGCGGCTCAGGCTTCTCCCAGCTCGAGCGGAATTTTGCCCGGAAGGGTTCGCCGCGCAGCAATTGCTGGTAGCCGCCCATGCGCAGCGGCGGCTCGTCCAGGACGCGCTTGTTGGGATGCGGGGCCTCCTCTGGGTCCGGGTAGTCTTCCGGATAGACGTCGATCAGCTTCACATCGAAGTCCGAGTCCGTGCCGGAGCTGGCGACCCGGAGCCGGGGCGAGATGGGCCCGGCAATGGTCACGTCCTCTTCCAGCGGTTCGGTCTGGTAAACGAGCACGTCTGGACGGTAGCTGGCAAAGCGCTGATCGTCCACCATGTAGCGCTGCGGCACGGTGTCGGTGGTGTAGCCCACGAAGGGCACCGGATGGTTGGGGTCGCTCAGATATTCGTCCACGCCGCTGGGCTCTGTCGGCGGGTCGAAACTGAGCTTGCCGCCGGCGTGGAAGTAGAGCGTCTTTGCCGCGGCGGTCTTGGGCGGCCAGGCGTCAAGATTGCGCCACACATTCGTGCCTGTCTCGAAGACCACTGCCCTGGGCTGCGCCGCGCCTTTGCCCTTCAGGTAATGCTCGAAGAAGGGGAATTGCACGTTGGCGCGGAAGTAATCGCCGGTCTTCGAGTTGAATTGAACGTCGCCCAGGCGGAGGCCATCGCCGCGCGCCCAGCCGCCATGCACCCACGGGCCTTCGACGAGCGTCACGGGCGTTTTGGGATTGAATTGACTGATCGCCTGGAAGGTTTTGTACGGACCGATCAAGTCCTCGGCGTCGTACCAGCCGCCCACCACGAGCACCGCGCAATGGACGTTCTTCATATGCCGCGACAGGTCCCGCTGCTGCCAGTAGGCGTCATAGGTGTCGTGTTTGGCCTGGTCATTGAAGAGCCAGTTCGAGCCTTTCAGGTAGAGCTTGTCCAGGTTGGCGATGTTCCCCGCCTGGAGATAGAACTTGTAGCTGTCGGGCGTGCCGAAGTCGAAGGGAACCGTGGGCCTGGGCGTCTGTGGCTCGTTTTGGGGATAGAAGAAAGGCGCATAGAAGCTGAAGGTGGCCGACAGCATGAACGCCCCGCCGTGGTAGGAGTCGTCGCCCAGGAACAGGTCGGTCATGGGCGCCTGCGGACTGGCGGCTACCAGCGCCGGGTGCGAATCGATGATCGACGCCGAGGTGTAGAACCCCGGATAGGAGATGCCATAGATGCCCACCTTGCCGTTGTTGTCAGGCACATGCTTGAGCAGGAACTCGATAGTGTCGTAGGTGTCGGAGGCATCGTCCACGTCCTGGGGCGACTTCTTCTGGTCGATGTGCGGACGCATTTCGACATACTCGCCCTCGCTCATCCAGCGCCCGCGCACATCCTGAAAAACAAAGTTGTAGCCGCTCTTCTCGAACTCCTCCGAGGGACCCAGACGCCGCGGATACTGGTCCTCGCCGTAAGGGGCGACGCTGTACGGCGTGCGTTCCATCAGAAACGGGTAAGGGCCTCCGGCCACATCCTTGGGCGCGTAGACCGCCGTGAACAGGCGCTTTCCGTCGCGCATGGGAATGCGGAACTCGTACTTGGTGTAGTGGGCGCGGACATAATCTTCCTTCGGCGCATCCGGTCTGGACGAATCGGGCGCAGCCTGCTGGGCGCGAAGCATGGGAAGCACAAGGACAAGAACGGCCAGAACGGCCAGAGGAAAGCGGCAAGGCTTGAGCATCTTTGGCAACAATCTCCTGAGGTATAAGACTACTTTAGAGCAAAACCAGAGTAAACGTGCCCTTGGCAAGAGCCGAGAAGGTGGCTTTTTCTTGAGGAAAAAGCCACTTGAGGGCATGGCTTCTGGGTACAGCTACCCTGGTTTTGCTATAAGACCTGACCACTCCCGCAATGCAAGGAGGCCCTGAATCCCGGCAACTGCTTGTCCGTAGGGGATTCAGGGCCTCTTTTTTACTTCAGTTCCTGCCTATTTCGCGCTCTTTGGCAGGACCTTCTCCAGTTGCGCAATCTGCTGCTTCACCAGATCGGCCTCGGACCCTGCCGACGCATAGACCAGGTAGTGGCGCAGATGTTCGAGGGCTTCGGCGTACGCTCCCCGTTTGGCCAGAATCACGGCCAGCTGGTCTTCCGTCTTGGGCGCGGCAATGTGGTTCGGATCCATGGCGAGCGCGTTGAGCGCGCTGGTCTCGGCCAGGCCATTGGCGCCGATGTTATAGTTGCCCACCGCGCTGAAATACCAGATCTGCGGCGTTCCCGCGGGGTTCAGTTCCAGAGCGTGATTGGCGGCATCGGCCACATCCTGCCATCTCTGCTGGGTCGCCGCCAGGGCTGCAATATGCTCGTAAGGCGGGATGTACTTGGGGTCGCAGGCCGCGGATTTCTTGAACGCCTCCAATGCCTCCTGCGGTTTATCCTTCTCCTCGAGCTTGCCCAGGTGGTACCACGCCTCGGCAATCTTCGGATCGATGCTCAGCGCCCTCTGCAGGTGTTTCTTCGCGCTGCCGAAATTCCTGTTTATCTCGTCGGCCTGGGCCTTCTCCAGTTCTTTCAGAGCCTCCGGCTGTGCCGTGGCGATGGTCGCGCTCACCACGGAACCCGTCGCCCGCGCGTCCTGGCTGAGGGTGATGGTTCCGAGATCAGGGCTGTCCATGATGGAGCCGTTGGCAATCGTCACCACAGTCGACTGAAAGCCCTCCAGAACTGCGCTCACTTTGCAACCCACGAACTGAGATGGATCCACATGTTTCGGATCGCGCGCGGACCTCACACCCTCGCTCTCCCTGGATGAGGCACTGATGCCAAACCCGCCCTTCTTATCCGTCAGAGTGTAGTACTTCACCTTGCCGTCGCAGTTCACGACTACCGGAATCGGGTCCCAGGGCAGCTGTCCGCCCGCCACGACCACCTTTCCAATAAAGCGCATGCTCCCCACCTGCTCATTGAGGGTTTGGTCAAAATGGGCACCCGCGCCCGTCCCGGTCGCCGCTGCCGCGTTCTTATCCACGCCTGATGATCCACCCCCGTTGTTCTGCGCCTGGGCGCTGGCCAGAGAAAAAAACACTACCGCCAAAAGGCCTGATACAAGCAACTTATGATTCATGAATCTCCTCCCGAATGCCGAAATATCATTATATTCGCCGCGAGATTGGCGCGGAGCACAATTCTCGGCGGGATTCCGGGCAAGCTTCATCCAGGGGGACAATGCCGCGCCACGATCCCAGGCACGGGTTCCTGGGGGTGCGCTGGTCTGTTTTTTCCGAATCGGGATCGATGAGCATTTTTGACCGCTTCCAGGGCGCAAAAAAATGAAGTTATCTTTATGCTCCCCTATTTGCCTTGCAACTCCTTATACTTGAAGTGCGTCCAATGCGATAAGACGCTACGGAGCTTCCCCGCCGGCGGCGGTTCGCGTTGGTTCTCCACCGGGAACTGCAAACGGTTTCGGGTTTGCGGCGCACCTAAGAAGTTTGCGGCGCACCTAAGAAGTTTGCGGCGCATCTAAGAATTTGATACGCTCAGGCAATCTTTGCGCTGAGCAAAAGGAGAGTTTACATCATGGCAGAAGAAAACAAGATTAACGGTCTGGCGTGGTTTGTGGCTGGATTGGGCGTTGGCGCGCTGGTGGGGATTCTGTACGCCCCCAAGAGCGGCCGCGAAACCCGGGAGAACCTGATCAACGGCGCCAAGGAAGGAACCGAGTACCTGCGCCACCGCTCCCGGCAAGCCGCCGAACAGGTAGGCGACCTGGTGGAAAAAGGCAAGGAGCATGTGGGCGACTACGTGGATCGCGGACGCGCGCAGTGGGAAGAGTTTGTGGAGCGCGGCAAGAATCTGGTTGCCGAACAAACGGGCCGGGTGAGCGCGGCTGTTGAAGCTGGGCGCGAGGCCTACAAAACACCCCCCGTCCCCAGCGAACCCTCCGAGCTTTAAGCTGGCATTTTCACCCCGGCCGGATTCCGGTCCGGCCCGGGAGTTTACGATCTTTTGCCTGGAGTCTGCGTCCGAGTAGCGGCTTGCTGCTCAGGCTCAGGCCCCGGAGGCAACGCTCCGGCCTCGGCTGGGAGCGCTTCAGCAAACAAAATCCGAGCCCACAGATCGGCTGAACGAGAACACTCATATGCCAATACCAAGACTGGACAATCAAATCATCCTGCTCGCCTTCATTGCTGTAACCGGGCTGGCTGTGTTGCTGCAGGCGATCCTCCTGCTGGCAATCTTTTCCGCCGTGCGCAAGGCAGTCGCCTCTTTCCGGGAAGAGGCCGAGAACCTGCGCACCTCGATCATGCCCGTCATCTACGACACGCGGGATATGCTGGCCAGCACCCAGGGGACCATGACCAACATGCAAGCGTTCCTTGCCGATGCGCAGGCGTTCCTGACCCGCGTGTCGCCCAAGGTCGAGTCGGTCGCCGCCGACGTGGTGGAGATTACCAATACGCTGCGCGTGCAAACGGCGGAGATGCAATCCTCGGCCCTGGAGATGATGGAGCGGGTGCACAGGCAAAGCGACCGGGTGGATGGCATGATTACAGATTTTCTGAATACCGTCGATCGCGCCGGAGGCTTTGTGGCCGAGACCGTCAGCAGGCCCGTGCGGCAGATCTCGGGCGTGTTGAGGTCGGCCAAGGCAATTGTGGAGTCGTTGCGCGGCCATCGGAACGGCGCGCCAACTGTTTCAGACTTTCACCGGTAACAACAGGCGCCTCTAATAGGTTTCGCGCTGTTCCTGTGCGGTTGAATTCGTGGTTTCCCACTCATTTCACAAAGAACGTGAAATGGATGGGACACGGAGATTGCTTACACCATCCGTGAAAATGCTATAAAGGGTTTCGCGCCCGAGGGCGGCACGGCGTCAAGAACGATCCAACATGAACGAAAAGGGGCCGGGACTGTGACAGTCCCGGCCCTTTTTCGTTGCGATGAAGCGGTTCTTCTACTGCACGTCAACCTGAATCAACTGAATCGAATAACCCGGCATGGTGTGATGCAGATGGCTGCTCACGCCGCGCAGAGCGGTTTCCACGGGAACAATCTCCTTTGGCTGCTCCATCGTGTTGGTGGCCTGCGTGCTGTGCGCGCTGAGGCTGACAAGCGTGCCCGTGGCGGCCAGCCTGACGCCGGCAAACTCGATCTCCACCGGCTGCGGAGCCGAGGAGGCGTTGACCAGCTTCAGATAGAGCCGCTTCTTGGCCGAATCCCGCGTGATGGAGTAGAAGAACCTGTCGCCCGCGCCCTGCAACTTTGAGCCGAGAGTCTGATCCCCCAGGTGAGACGCGAAGAGCACCTGCGCGTAGTAGCTGGGCGAGCCGTAGCTGCGCAAGGCGTCGTAGCCGATCAGGTCGGGCGCCCATTGCATTCCGCCGGGATTTACATTGACCAGCAGGGGAGCATAGGCCGCCATCACAATGATGTCGCTGTTGCGCTCGAGGCCGGTCATCCACGCCGCGTCGCCCAGCGCAGCGTCAAAGTTCGGAGTCGGCGAACCTTCCTTCGTGGCCCACTCGCCGACGAAGATCTTCGGCCCGTTGCGGTCGGTCTTGTCGTAGTGCGCCGCGTCCTCATAGAACTTGGTGGCGCGCACATAGTAGTGGTCGTCAACCACATCGGGACGGATGCCCTTCACCGGCGTCGTGGCGATCAGTTGCAGATCGGGATACCTGGCCTTGATGGCCTTGTAGAACTGCGCGTAACGGCCGTCATAACTCCCCGACCTGTCGAAGTTATCCTCGTTGCCGATTTCGACATAGGTTAGCTTGAAGGGCTGCGGATGGCCGTCGCGCACGCGGATAGCGCCCCATTTGGTATCCGCGCCGCCAGTGGCGTATTCGATTTCGTCCAGGGCGTCCTGCACATAGGGCTTAAGGTCAGAACCTGGGTTCACGTGCTCCTGGGCCATCGAGTAGCCGGCGTAGACCGCCAGCACCGGCTGCATCTTCAGGTCTTCGCACCACTCCAGAAACTCCAGCAGACCGAGGCCGTCGGACGAGTGATAGCTCCACGGGCTGGGATGGGTTGGCCGGTCCACGAGCGGGCCGATGGTCTTTTTCCAGTCGTAGCGCTCGGCGATATGGTCGCCCTCCAGGTAGTTGCCGCCTGGGAAGCGCAGAAAGGCAGGATGCATCGCGGCCAGCTTTTCCATCAGGTCGATGCGGTTGCCATTCGCGCGGTCGTGATAGGTGGGCGGAAACAGCGACACAAGGTCGAGCCAAAGCGTTCCCGCGTGCCCCACGGTGATGGCGAGATGGTTGTCCGCGGACGCCTGAATCGCGCCTGTCTTCAGGGTGAATTCGTACTGCTTCCATGCCGTCGAAATCTGCGGAACGACTGCCGTGGCCACAGCCTTGCCGCTCGCATTGTTGACCAGGCTCACGGTGACCGCGCCCAGATCGCCGGAGCCTGCCTTGGCGTAGAACGAGCCCTTGTAAGTGGCGCCGGGCCGCACGGCCATGCCCCAGTAGCCCTCGTTCAGCACGCCGGCCTGATTCCGCGGGTCGGCCTGTTTCACATCGATCCGGAGGCTGGTTTTCAAGGCATCGCTCGGGCCGGTCTTCTCATCCGCCGTCATCTGGGCCCGCGCATTGCCGTCTTCGACCTGCAGCCAGTTGAGGATGCCGGTCCAGTCGCTGCGGAAGGTGCGATTGCGAACCATCTCCGCGTAGAGGCCGCCATCGTAGGAGTAGTTGATCTCCTCGGTCATCAGGCCATACAGCGTCGGGCTGACCTTGGAGACCGGCTGGTCGGCATGAATGGTGAGGACAGCGGGCGTCGTCTGCGCCTCAACGCAGACAGTAGCAAGTAGAGCGGCGGCAGAAAAAGCCACGCCGCGTGCAAACGTTTTCAGAACCATCAAGACACTCCTCAAAAATCCCTGCCGAGCCAGTGTAACGCGGCAGGGGCTGCCCTCGCTTTTTCTCCCGCAAAACTTCCCGATGCAGAAGCGGCAATGGGTGCAGAGAAAGCGCTGGTTTCATCGAATGTGGCGTTTGCTGGTCCATTGGCGAGAAGAGGCAACGCTACACGATCCAACCCCCGCCGACGACCTCGTCGCCGTCGTAGAAGACCGCCGACTGGCCGGGCGTGACGGCGCGCTGCGCCTCGTCGAAGGTGGCGAGGACCTCATCCGCGCCAGCCGGTTCCAGCGTGGCCCAGGCGGGCTCGTGCCGGTTGCGAATCTTGATTTGCACACGCATGGGCGCGGTCAGCGCGGCAATCGAAATCCAGTTCAGTCCGCGGGCGCGCAGGGTGCGCGTGGCCAACTCGGCATCAGCGCCCACCGTCACCCGATGGCTCGCCGGGTCAATCCGCAGCACATAGAGCGGCGTGGGCGAACTGACGCCCAGCCCCTTGCGCTGGCCCACTGTGAAGTTGAAGATTCCCTCGTGCCGGCCCAGCACTGCGCCATTCGAGGCTACAAGCTCCCCAGCCGTCTCCGGCAGCCGCTCGCCCTGCTCTTCCAGATACGCCGTCAGAAACTGCTTGTAGTCGTTGCCGGGGATGAAGCAGATCTCCTGCGAGTCGGGCTTTTCGGCCAGCGCCAGGCCATACTGGGCGGCCAACCCGCGCACCTCCGGCTTGGTCAGAGAGCCCAGCGGAAAGAGCGTGTGGGCAAGCTGCTCCTGGGTCAGGCCAAAAAGAAAGTACGTCTGATCCTTCGCCAGATCTTTGGCCCGCTTCAGAATCCAGCGCCCGCGTACGGCGTCAAACTCGTTGATCGCGTAGTGGCCGGTGGCGATGCTCTCGGCCCCGATCGACCGCGCCGTATGGAGCAACTGATCGAACTTCAGGTGGTTGTTGCAGAGCGAACAGGGGATGGGCGTGCGCCCGGCCAGATACTCGGCCACGAAAGGCCGCACCACATCCCGCTCGAAGCGCTCCTGCTCGTTGACGACGTAGTAAGGAATCTTCAGTTGCTCGGCCACGCGGCGCGCGTCGTAGACGTCGTCGAGCGAGCAGCAGCGGCCGGCCTTTGGCGCATCGTCGGAAATTCCGCACTTGCCCGCCAGCCGCGTCTGATCCCAAAGCTGGAGCGTCAGGCCGACCACCGCGTTGCCTTCGTGGGCAAGCATCGCCGCCACCGTCGAGGAGTCCACCCCTCCGGACATGGCGACGGCAATGGTTGTGCGTTCGGTCATGGGTTTCTTTCGTAAAGCGGAGTTAGCGGTGCTAGCGCGGTTAGCGGAGTTACTGAGACGGCCCGAAGCGTCAACTCGTCTAACTCCGCTAACGCCGCTTTTGTACGCCTCACCCCGCCGTTCCCGCCGCCACCGGCGAAATCATTCGTAAATGCTCGACGGCCTCCGGCACGACCTGCAAAGCATACTCCACATCCGCCGCGGTTGCGGTCTTCAGCAAGCTGAAACGCAAACTGGCGCGGGCGCGGGTCTTGTCGAGGCCCATGGCCATCAACACATGGCTCGGCTCGGTGGCCCCGGAGTGACAGGCCGAACCGCCGCTGACGGCCACGCCCTTCAGGTCGAGAGCAATCACCAGCGCCTCGCCTTCCAGGTTGTCGAACCAGATGTTGGTTGTGTTGGCCACGCGGGGGACAAAGTTCGTGGATTCCCATCTCCCCAAATGCGAGGGACCTGGGGCACCCGAATGATTGCTGGAAAAAGAAGACGCAGGTCCTTCGACTCGCTGCACTCGCTCAGGATGACAACCCGAAGAGTGCGCGCCATTGACGCCGGTTCCGGGAAGCGCCAGAATCCCCGCCTCCAGCCGGTCGCGCAGACGAGCCAGCCTGTCCATGGTTCCATCTTCCAGCGAGTGCATGGCCAGTTCGGCGGCCTTGGCCAGGCCAACAATGCCGGGCACGTTCTCGGTTCCGGCGCGGCGGCGGCGCTCATGGCTGCCGCCCACAATCAACGATTCAAGCGGCGTTCCGCGCCGCACAAAGATCGCCCCGACGCCCTTCGGTCCATACATCTTGTGAGCGCTGATGTTGAGCAGGTGACAGCCAAAGCGGCGGACGTCCAGCGGAACCTTGCCCGCGCCCTGCACGGCGTCGATGTGGAAGAACGCGCCCGCCGCGGCTGCAATCTTGCCGATTTCCTCCACCGGTTGCAGCACGCCGGTCTCGTTGTTGGCCAGCATCACGCTGATCAATCGCGTCTCCGGGCGCAGGGCGCGTTCAATCGCCGCCGGGTCGATCAGGCCGCTCGCGGTGGGCGCGACAAAAGTAGTCTCCACGCCGAACGCGGCCATGCGCTCCGCCGCCGCCAGTATTGCCGAATGCTCAATCGAAGTGGTAACGAAGTGATCGCCGGGACGCAGCAGGCCGAAGATCGCGGTATTGTCGCCCTCGGTGCCGCCGGAGTTGAATACCACTTCGGCGTCGTGGCAGTTGAAGAACTCGGCCAGCGTGGCGCGGGCGCGGTCCACGGCGGAGTGCGCCTGCTGGCCGTCCAGGTGAATCGAGCTGGCGTTGCCGAAGCACTCCATCCAGTACGGGCGCATCGCCTCCAACACCTCTGGCAGCAGGGGTGTGGTGGCGTTGGCGTCCATATAGACTCGCTTCATCGGTTCGCTTCCTTCTTCGATTGTACGAGAATCGAGCTTTCGCTCGCGCCATCTCCCTGACCGCATCATCTCGTACCTGCGGGTTCGTGGTTTCCCACCCATTTCACAAAGAACGTGAAATGGATGGGGCACGGAGAATGTACAACTTCAAATGTTCAGAGACCCAATTGTAATTTTATAACTCGCTTATTTTATGAGTTTTACATCCGTGATTGCCCTTGATGATCCGCTGCTTGCCGTTTTTCCACTTCCCTTCGCGTCCAAGCATCTGTCATACTTGATTGTGCCCACCTGGTACGTCCATTTCAAAACTACATTCAAGAGGTTGCATCAATGTCGGCAAAGTATGTCTTTGTGACGGGCGGAGTTGTGTCCAGTTTAGGTAAAGGTCTCGCGGCGGCTTCCATCGGCTGCCTGCTTGAAAGCCGCGGCCTGCGCGTCAATATGATGAAGTTCGACCCTTACCTCAACGTCGATCCGGGAACGCTGTCGCCCTTTCAGCATGGCGAGGTCTTTGTCACCGACGACGGCGCCGAAACCGACCTCGATCTGGGCCACTACGAGCGCTTCACCCACGCCGTTCTGACACGCGACAACAATTGGACCACCGGCCGCATCTACGAGCAGATCATCATGAAGGAGCGGCGCGGCGACTACCTGGGCAAAACCGTCCAGGTGATTCCCCATGTGACGAACGAGATCAAAAACGCCATGCGCAAGGTTTCGGCCAACGGCGCGGACGTGACCATCGTGGAGATCGGCGGCACGGTGGGCGACATCGAGTCGCTGCCGTTTCTGGAGGCCATCCGCCAGATGCGCCAGGAACAGGGCCGCGAAAACACGGTTTTTGTGCATCTGACGCTGGTGCCGTGGATTGCCGCCGCCCAGGAGCTGAAGACCAAGCCCACGCAGCACTCCGTGAAGGAACTGCTCTCGATTGGAATCCAGGCGGATATTCTGGTCTGCCGCTGCGAACACGACCTGAGCCTGGAGATGAAGCAGAAGATTGCCGCCTTCTGCAACGTGGAAGAGCGGGCCGTGATCACCGACAAGGACGTGCCTTCCATTTATGAGTGTCCGCTTGGCTTTGCCGAGGAGGGCGTCGACAAACTCATCCTGAAGTTTCTGCACAAGGACGCGCCAGAGCCCGACCTGACCCAGTGGAAGAATCTGCTGGAACGCTGCTATCACCCCAAGGACCACGTATCCATCGCCATTGTGGGCAAATACACGGAGTATCAGGACAGTTACAAGTCTCTGAAGGAAGCGCTGACTCACGGCGCGATTTCGCAGCACCTCAAACTCGACGTAACTTGGGTTGAAGGCGAAGATCTGGAGTCGAAAACTCCCGAGGACCGGAGTTATGAATCGAAGTTAGAGGGATTTGACGGCATTCTCGTTCCCGGCGGCTTTGGCAAGCGCGGCATCGAGGGGATGTTGAACGCTATCCGCTACGCCCGCGAGAAGAAGGTGCCTTACTTCGGCATCTGCCTGGGCATGCAGACCGCCTGCATCGAGTTTGCGCGCAACGTCTGCGGCCTGAAGGACGCCAATTCCAGCGAGTTCGACCCCGCCAGCCCGCATCGCATCATTTACAAGCTGCGCGAGCTGCTGGGCGTGGAAGAGATGGGCGGAACGATGCGGCTGGGCGCCTGGACCTGCGTCCTGCAGGAGGGTAGCCTGGCCTCCCGCGCCTACGGCGGCGCCAGGGAGATCAGCGAGCGCCACCGTCATCGCTACGAGTTCAATCGCGAATACGAAGCCCTGCTGACCGGCGCGGGCCTGCGCATCAGCGGCACCACCCCCGACTCGACGTACGTTGAAATCGTGGAACTGCCCGATCACCCATTCTTCATCGGCTGCCAGTTCCATCCCGAGTTCAAGTCCAAGCCATTGGAGCCGCATCCGCTCTTCCGCGAATTCATTATTGCCAGTTACAAGAACCGGCAGGAGCGGCTGGCCAGCGAAACCGGAGAAGTTTTGACCGTGACCAGCGCTGTGGCCTCTTAAGCGGCCTTCAGCACAGCGCAGGAAGAGCAGCAGAGAAAGGGCCACCAAAGGCCCTTTCTTTCTGCCCGTTTACGAGGCCTTTTCAGGGTCCCGGGTTTCTACCTCACTGGCCAATTCAGTTAGCAATCCTCTTTCTTTCTGTGTAAACCACGCCATTGCTCTTAACCCTGGGCCGGAACCAACCGCGCGAATCTCCGGGTGCTGACGCAGAAACTCGTCCACCATCTCAGTTCCAACCGGACCGAGGTTCGTAAATTGGAAGATGCATTGCACTTTCGCCATGACGCTTCCCCCTTCCAGAGGATGGACGCATCTTACCCTGACAGGCACAACCGGCGCCAGCACGAGCCAAAGGACGCCCTGCTCCAATTGTTTGCAACCGGTTTATGGAATGCGAGCGGCGAGTTGAGAGGCCTGAAAAAAGGCTGCCTGGGGGTCCGGCAGATTTGCAAATCCGGCCAGGGTTCGCCCCTTGCGGAAGATGCAGATTCCGCCCAGGTATTGCGCCTGCGCCTGGAATGCCTCATCGCCAACCTGCGCGGAAGAAGCGCCCTTGAATCGCCCGCGCAAGCTCTTCATGACTTCCGCGGCGGATTCCGGCGAAGCCTCCTGCACGATAAACGCCTGCCCCTGCTTGTAACTTGCCGCGTAGCCGCGCTTCAGCTCCCGCAGTCCCAGCACGCTTTCAGGAACCATGCGGGTGGAGGCGAGGTTCTCCTGGGGAAACCACTGCAATGCTTCCGGGGCGGTGGAGCGGCCCTCGATGCGCTGCTCGATTCCAGCGGCGAAGGCTTTCATCTCCGCCGTATGATCGCTGTCCGCGTTGGCGGCGACATCGACCAGTTCGACAAAGTACTTTCCCTTGGCGAACATGGCGCTCTGCCGCAGGATCTGCCCGCCCATGCCGATTTTGGCGGTGGGCAGGCCGGGATCGCGGTTGGCGGCGAACATGCCGTAGGCCAGATCGGCATCGCCCATCTCTGAAACATCGATGCTCAGCGTGTCTCCGCCCAGCTTGCAGTCGATTCCCTGCATGTGCGCGAAGCCATAAATCAGGTAGCCTTCGGCTCCGCCGTCCCTGTACTCGAAGAGGTTGTCGGCGGTGTACTGACGCCGCGAGCCGGACTGTTCCCAGCCGGGCGCGAATTTGCAGCTGAGGTACTCCTGGGCATGCGCCGTTCCCGCCAAAAGCAGGATGAGCGGAAGCAAACGAACAGCTTTCATGCAAACAGCTCCTGGGCTCGCGCCATTCGCTCCGGAACCTGGACGCCGTTGGGGCACTTCACCGTGCACTCGGCGCAATCGCCGCAGCGGACGGCAACCTGCTCCGGGAGCAGCTCCAGAAATCTCTCCCGCGCCAGCGCGAACTGGCGATAGCCGTCGGCGTAGGTCAGGCAGCGCAGCATGTCGGCGACCGGCAGGCCTTTCTGGCATGTGCCGTCGCACTTTCCGCACATGCGGCAATAGAGCGGCCGGATCTGCTCCAGATGCGCGGCGAGCAGCTTGTTATCGCTGGCGGAGTAAGGCTGTGACATGGACTGCACATTCTCATCCAACTGGTCCATATCCGTGATGCTGGGGATCGTCGTCATGACATAGGGCTTGTTGATGACCCACTTCAGCGCCGCCAACAAGGCGCCTTTCTGCTTCAGTTTGTCCTGGATAGGATCGCCGGGCTTCGGGGTGCGGAATCCGCCGGCCATCACTTTCATGGCCACAACTCCCATGCCGGATTTGGCGGCCGCTTGCAGCGCCTGATCCATGCTGGAATCCATGGAAAAGTTGTAGGCCGCCAGCACGACATCGAAGACGCTCTTCTGCGCCATCCAGGGCAGCAATTGCTGCTGGCCGCCGTGCGTGCTGACGCCGGCAAAACGGATTTTGCCCTGCTTTTTGGCCAGTTGCTGCGCCTCGATCATGTCGTCGCGAATATCGGCCGGGCTGCCCTTGGCATGGAGGTACCAGATGTCCACGTAATCCGTGTTGAGTTCGCGCAGGCTGGTCTCCAGTTCCTTCAGCAATGCGTCCTCGTCCGGAGCCGCTGACTTGGTCGAGAGCACAACCTGCTTCCGCCGTGCGCCCAGGGCGGCGGCCACCATGCGCTCATTGTTGCCATGCTGATAGCCGCGCGCGGTATCGAAGTAGTTGATCCCCAGATCGGCGGCGCGCGTAATCACGCTGGGGTCGGAGGTGATCATGCAGCCGAATCCCATGGTCGTCACTTTCAGTCCCGTGCGCCCCAGGGTTCTGTAATCGAGCTTGACCGGAGAACTGCCTGCATTCGAGGCGGATTCCCCGGACGGCTGCAAGAACCCCAGCTTGGAACCCATGCCTGCCATGGGAATCATCATTCCAGCCGACAAGAAATCGCGGCGAGACGTCTTTTGCTTCATAAACCCACCTCTCCCGGCAACATCATAGATTAAACCTTCCCTGGATCGCGTGAACAGAAGAGAAATTAGCGGCATCCATCCTGAATCGCCAGGCGCGCAGCCTGACGCAAGATGCGCCAAAACACGCACAAAATGGAAACGGCCTCCCGCGGATGGGAGGCCATATCTCAACAGATTATTGCAAATATTGAACTTACTGGAGCCGAAGGTCGGACTGGAACCGACGACCTGCTGATTGCGAATTACTATAGCGAAACCAGAGTAGGTGTATCCCGGAAGCACGCCCGCCAAGTGGCTTTTTCCTCAAGAAAAAGCCACACTGGATACTCCTAACAAGGCTACGTCTACTGTGGTTTCGCTCTAGACGGAGATGTAGCAAGGCGCTGAAACTAAACAATTCTTAATCAAACAGGCCCGCACTGAGCATGTTGCAAAGGTTGCTGAATATACCGGGTTTTCGAGGCTCTTTCAGATTCGTTCGGCACAGTTACGGCACAGTCTTCCGGGGTGAACCCGATCTATCAGGAAGTGGTCCATGGGCGGTAATGTCCGGATTGGCGATCAACCGCTCGGTACCCGGAAATCGCGGAAAACAGTCGGTAAGGCGACTTTCGGGAGGTTGAGAACTCTAGCTAGTGGCAGACAAATTGCGGCGCCGGTTCCGATGCATCTTCCGCTTTCACAGTTCCAGGCCGACCCGGGGCTCTCAAGAACAGCGGGACGGCAACTGCAACAATCATGATCCCGGCCAGAATCAGCAGCGCCTGTCCATACCCGCCGGTCGATTGGCGCATATGGGCGATCAGCATGGGTCCGAGCGCGCTTCCGCAGCCCCACGCCGTCAGCATCAGCCCGTAGATGGGACCCACTTCGCGCACTCCAAAGTAGTCTGCACAGAAAGCCGGCATGGTTCCGAAGCCGCCGCCGTAACACAGCAGGATAACGACTGCCAGTGCCGTGAAGAGTCCGAATGAGTGAACTCGCGGCAGCAGGAAGAAGAGTCCCGCTTGCAGCAGGAACATGGTGAGAAAGACCGAGCGCCTTCCGATGACGTCTGACAGCCAGGCCCAGACAAATCGCCCCGCTCCATTCGCGATTGAGATAATGCCAACCATGGTCGCGGCGACTACCGCGTTGACTCCCGTGATTTCCTGGGCCATCGGCGAGGCCTGGCTGATGATTGAAATTCCTGCCGTGACGTTCAGGAAGAGTACCGCCCAGAGGGCATACCATTGCCAGCTAGCCAGCGCCTGGCGCAGCGTGTAACCGTCGGCCGCGGCAGCGGGCGAAGCGCTGGCAGGCTGCCAGCCCGCCGGCTGCCAACCGGCTGGCGGTTCGCGCATCACCAGGGCCGACCCCATCACCAGGATCAGCGAAACGCAGCCCAGCCACGCGAAGGTCTGCAGTACGCCAACAGATTGGATGAGGCGCGTCGCAATCGGCGCCGTGACCAGCGCTCCGGCGCCGAAGCCGGCCACCGCAACTCCAGTAATGAAACCCCGGCGGTCCGGAAACCATTTAACCAGCGTCGCGATTGGCACAATATAGCTCAACCCGATGCCTGCTCCGCTGAGCACACCGTAGCTCAAATAGAGGACCCAGAGGCCGTGTCCCGAAAAGCTTGCCAGAAACATTCCCAACCCGTAAAGCAATCCACCGGTCAGTCCAACCACGCGCGGACCCTTCGCGCGCATCCACAATCCGCCGGCGAAGGCAGCCCAGCCCAGCGTGAAGATCGCGATGGTGAACGTCAGGCTGACCTGAGGGATCGAGGCATGCAACTGGTGTACAAGTGGCGTACGGAATACGCTCCAGGCATATACAGCGCCGAGTGCTATTTGCATGACCACGGCGGCGATTGCGATGACCCAACGATTCGGTACTTTAGCGGTAGACATGAATGTTACTCCCTCGGATGGAAATGGCGACTTGCTTCAGATCTTGAACATCGCCACAAATGTTTGCAGTTGATTGAGGATTTTGTTCAGCTCCGCATTAGCGGAGTCGGTCTGGATGGCATTGGCCTTCGTGCTGTTGGCCGCCGCAACAAGCTCTCCCATCTCGCCGGCGATCGCGGCTGCAGTCTCAGCGGCATCCGAGACGTGACGTCCCAGGTCATTTGTGGTGACAGTCTGCTCCTCAACCGCGGCGGCAATGCTTTGGGAGATATCGCGGATCTGGTTGGTGACGGCCGCGATGGCGGCCATGCTTTTGACGCTGTCCGCGGTATCGAGTTGGATGGCGGCAACGCTTTCGCTCACTGCTTCTGTTGCTTTTGCCGTGCCCTTGGCCAGTTCCTTCACTTCATGCGCCACCACCGCAAAGCCTTTGCCCGCTTCGCCGGCGCGCGCCGCTTCGATGGTTGCATTGAGCGCAAGCAGATTGGTCTGCTGAGCAATGCCCGAAATGACCTTGATCACTTTGCGGATCTCTGCCGAAGATTGGCCAAGATGGTTGATCTTGCCGGTGGTGCTGTTGTTGACCTCGACGGCCGATTGCACTACGGACGAAGCCTTACTGGCGTTTTGCGAGATCTCGCGGATGGAGTTAAGCATCTCTGCCGACCCACTGGCCGCCGCAGTCAGGCCCGCAGAGACTTTCTCGCTGGACTGTGCCGCGGAGGCGGCCAGGCGGCTAGTTATAACAGCCCCATTCGTCAATTCCTTGGAATTCGCCGTTAGTTGCCCTGAGGCCGACGCCATCTTCATCGCGTGCTGGCTGATCTGCTCCACTTCGTGCGCAAGATTCAAACAAACCGTGTTCAGCGCCGTGGCGATGCGTTCGTAATCGCCGCTGTAATGGCCCTCCACACGCGCCGTCAAATCCATTCGCGTCAGCGCGGTCAGCACCCGTTCGATCTCCGCCACCGGCGCAAGCCACGCGTCGAACATGGAGTTGAACCCCTCGAAGATACGGCGATTTACGCCTGTGAACTCTTCTGCCTTGGCGCGCACGTGCAGATCGCCGCGCGCGGCTGCCTCCGTCATCTTTGCGATCTGGGTGTTGCGCCGATTGATCACGTCGATGAAGTTGTTGCAGACGTTCTTGGCGCGTGCAAAGTCGCCCGGGAAGCCATCCTTGAACGGTTCGGGAATGCGGCCAACGGACATGCCGTCAACGGACGTGACGGCGCGCTCATAGGACTGAATAATTGTGTCCAGAATCTCGTTGATGGTGCGGCCGGCAGCGGATGCCTCCGCGTCGCGGGCCTCGGGGACCAGGCGTCGTTTGAGGTCGCCCGCCAGTACAGCGTCCCGCACTTGATTCAACTCAACTTGAAAAGAAGCCCATGCCTCATTGCGCTCTTCCCGCGCTGCCATCACGGTCCCAGACATCACAACTGATTCCAACCTAGGCCTCCAACTGAGACGACACGAGGCTTCTCAAGAGAGCCCAAGTCATCTCGTCCACTCCTATCTATCGGCTCCCTGGGGCAACAATTCCAGTACACGGCCAAAACGCGCCCACGCTCTCGCCAGGAAACCACGGCAATGCGGGACACATTACAGCTATTCCGCAATCTCCCACCAGTTTCGGCTGGTCAAGAAGCGCCTGGGCTTGCCGGAGGATCTGGTCTGGTACTCGGCCCGGCACACATTCGCCGCCGACATGCTCGACAAGAGCAAGAATCTGGTTCTTGTGCAAAAGCTTCTGGGGCACGAGTCGATTGCAACCACCCAGCGGTACCTTCACCCGGAAATCAAGTGGGTGACAGAGCTGGTCAACCAGCGAAACGCAGAACAAACCAAGGAGGCCTTATGGCACAGTGGGGATTCGATTCAGTGAGGGAGGCTTGTAAGTATAAGAAAAGATGGAGCCGAAAGTCGGACTCGAACCGACGACCTGCTGATTACGAATCAGCTGCTCTACCAACTGAGCTACTTCGGCATCCCTGTAGAGATTGTACCGTTGCGCCCGTGATCGGTAAAGTTTCGCACTGAAATCCGCTTCGCCGGCCCCCTGACTCAGCTCACGCCGCAGCCGGCGTATGCAGTTCAATCTGGATCGCGGGCGTATGCAGCAGCGTGTTGTGAATCAGGCAGTGGTGAACGGCCACTTCCACGCCCGCCCGCTGCTCTTCGCTCAGCGCCAGCGGAATCCTGACCTCGATTTTGAAGTCGTCCAGCCGCGCCGGAGGCCCGGCCTTGGCGGCCGTCACGCGCACCTCGACTCCCTCGCGCGGCAGCCCTTTCTTGCGCAAATACGCCGAGGCGTAAAAGGCCGCGCATGTGCCCAGAGACGCCAGAAGCAGCTCCGGCGGCGTCATGCCCTCATCATGGCCGCCGTATTCAGCGGGCTGGTCGCAAATCAGCGCATGATTCCGCGCCGCGACCTCAAACTTCACATCTCCGAGCAGTTTTACATTCACTTCCATTGGCTTTTCCTTTCGATATGTGTTGAATTCTTACTTCTGGACCGGGTGCGAACTCGCGGCAGGGTTTGCGCTGTTCGGGCGGTTCCACGGCAGACGTGCCAGCCCTTCGCCCATGGGGCAGAAGCCCGAGCATCCGGCAAAAGCCAGGCCGCAGCCCACGAAGCCCGGCAGCAGCAGCCACCACCGCGAGACGGCCACCGCCAGCAGAACGCCGATGACCACCAGCAGGCCCGCCAGCAGCCGCACTTGCCGCTCCAGAGCCCAGCGCGCCGCCGTCGTGCGCACACCCGGATACCCGGCCTGGAGCCAGCCTGCCGTTCCGCCCTCCAGCACCACCAGATCCTTCCCGCTCCCCGCGAGCAAAGCGCCGGCCATCCTGGCGCGGCTGCCCGACTGGCAGACCAGCACCACCGGCGCGCTCGCCTCCAGGTCCGCCGTCCGCCGCTCGATCTGCTCCAGCGGAATGTTGACTGCTCCGGGCAAATGCGCCGTGGCAAACTCCGTGGCTGAGCGCACATCCACCAGTTGCGCCCGCCGGCCTTCCGCCTGCCAGTTTTTCAGGGTTTCCACGTCTATCGTGCGTGCCGCCAAATCGGGCATGATTCTCCTCTGTCCTCTATTAAAGAGCACCAAAAGGCCCAAAACGATTCGTGAAAAGCAAATTTTTTGCTCTTTTGCTCAGGCCGAAAACATTGGCCGGGCGATAAAGAGTTTTCAGAATATCCCGGCAGATCGCGGATAAGCCAATCAAAAACTCGGAGGCCACTTTCGGGCTCCGTGATAGATACGGAGAATGCGAATCCGCGCTGAATCCACTTGATAAACGAGGATGTAAGGCGTTTTGCCAACTACTCTTTCGCGGGTTCGAGAAACGCGGCCGATGCGTCCGCTGCGCGGCATCTCAGCGAGCAACTCAGCAGCTTTGAGTATTCGCGCAGACACCAACTCAGCGCCTTGAACGCTTTCTTCTGCAATATATGCGATCAAATCGTGCAAATTGCGCTTCGCTCGGCGGCTCCAGACTAATCTCATGCACTGGCTTTCAATCTCTGTGCCTCACGCGCAGACCGCAACAAATTGGCAAGGTCCTTCACGACCTCTTCATGCGGAACATCCCCGGACGTATCGGCCATTGCCTCTTCCACACCGGCGCGGAACCACTCCTCGTAGCCAGGTTCCGGCTCGCCAACATTCTTTCGCCAGGTGGCATACGCTTCCTCCTCGGACGTTCCATCTCCCTCTTGAAGAAGGTTCCGGACGAGCCAGTCCAAATCGCCGGGAGGCAATTGGCGGGCGTCTTCGAGGATTTTGGCGGCGCTGCGGTTCATGGGAAGATTGTATCGCCGAACCGGCTGCAAAGCCACATGGCGGCTCTCAAAGACGGGAGTTGAAACAACTGATCAATCTCGGCCTTCGTCAGGTTCGCCGTTGCTCATCTCGATCTGATAGGTTTCGATATTCGCACTAAAGCCCGGCCATCGGAATTACCAGTACTGCCTTCCAAGAGCAAACTTTGCTATCCAGCCGATCAAAAGCGAAGAACACCACATCCATGCAATGAAGGGAGTGAGCACGAGCCGCTTCCGGCTGATCCGCTGGCGGAGAAGGACCGCGATGGAATAAATGAAGAGCAGAAGGTAGACCAGCATCAGGGGATTGTATAGAAGAGACTGAACGAACTCACCCCGGCAGAGAGCAAGCAGGCTCCTGTACCCGCCCGTCGTTGGACAGGGGATACCGGCGATTGCCCGCAGGATAGATGGCGGGATTTGCCCCGAGGCAATCCACGCCGCATTCCAGACCAGGTAGAAGAGGAATGCGCCCAGGGCAAGATTGCGGACTGGGACGCCTGTCAAGCTCTCCTGATGCCGCATGCGGGACATGTCCACACTTCCTGTTTGCACCCATCGATCACAAACGGAAGCCAGCAAAGCGGGAAACAGCAAATCAGCAAAACTGCGAAGAATACCCACCCGCCAGTTGACAATCCCTTCTTCTGCAAAAACGGCGCGGCTTCATGGCCACAAAACGGACATTGCGGGATCAAAGACGTTCACCTCTCAATTGAATGTGAAAAGTAAGGTGAACGCACTCTATCAGCGCGAGAGTCTCTCAGTCAATCGGCGCAGATCCGGTCCGTAGCAGATGCTCTTGCAAAACTATCTTCAGGCGATTGATTGTGTCAGGGCACGACTTCAGTCGTGCCTAAACAGGCGCTTTTTTTAGAATCCGGCTTTAGCCGCTGCGGAGATCCAAACAACAGACAATAAATGCTGCAGGGGCTAAAGCCCGCCATTTTATTTCCAAAGACTTTCGGCACGACTGAAGTCGTGCCCTGACGCTTCGTGCCTCTGCGGATGAGTTTTTCCGTAGACTCTCAAGTCGTGCACTGACACTTTTTGCAGTCTCAATGAAATTGTGCAAGAATTTCATCTCACTCCGCGTTGTCGATCTGCGCCCTTTGCAGCTTGTCGGAGTAATCGACATAGACGGCCTTCCACGTGCTGAAAAAGTCGATAGCTCCCAGGCCTTCGCGGTGGCCGTTGCCGGTGTGTTTGACGCCGCCGAAGGGCAGATGGACCTCCGCGCCGATGGTGGGCGCGTTGATGTACGTGATGCCGGCCTCGATATCGCGGATGGCGGTGAAGGCGCGGTTCACATCCTTTGTATAGAGCGCGGTCGAAAGGCCGTAGTCGATGGAGTTGGCGATCTCAATGGCCTGCTCGAAGGTTTCGAACTCCATCAAACAGACCACCGGACCGAAAACCTCTTCGCGGGCGATGCGCATCTCACGCGTCACGCCACCCAGCACCGTCGGCTCGAAGAACGTGCCGTGAGCATATGCGCCCTCGGTCAGCGCATGGCCGCCGGTGAGCAGCTTGGCTCCTTCGGCCAGAGCAATTTCCACGTATTTGGCCGAAGTTTCAATCTGGCTGGGATTGATCTGCGGGCCGACTTCGACGGTTTCGTCCAGGCCATCGCCGACTTTCAGTTTCATTGCACGCGCCACGAACTCGGCAGTGAACCTGGCGGCGATTCCCTTCTGCAGCAGGATGCGGCTGGTGGCCGTGCAGCGCTGACCAGTGGTGCCGAAAGCGCCCCACAAAGCGCCGTCCAGAGCCAGTTCCAGGTTGGCGTCGTCGAGCACAATCTGCGCATTCTTGCCGCCCATTTCCAGAGAAACGGGCTTGAAGGCGGCCGCGGCGCGCTGGGCCACCAGCGAGCCCACGGCGCTCGACCCGGTAAAGCTGATGGCGCGCACATCGGGATGCTCGACCAGCGCTGTCCCTACGGCCGAGCCCGAGCCGCTGACAATGTTGACCACACCCGGCGGCAGGCCGGCATCGACCAGCGCCTGCACCAGGTTGTAGACCGAGAGCGGCGTGTCGCTGGCCGGCTTGATGACGCAGGTGTTGCCGCAAACCAGCGCCGGAAAGAGCTTCCACGAGGGGATGGCCATGGGGAAGTTCCACGGCGTGATGAGGCCGACGACGCCGAGGGGCGCGCGAACGCTCATGACGAACTTGTCTGGCAGCTCCGAGGGCGTGGTCTGCCCAAAGAGACGCCGGCCCTCGCCGGCCACATAAAAGGCTTCGTCGATGGCCTCCTGCACGTCGCCGCGGGTTTCGGTCAGCACTTTGCCCATCTCGCGGGTCATTTCGCGGGCATACTGCTCTTTGCGCTCTTTGAGCAAGATGCCGGCGCGGAGCACAATCTCAGCCCGCCTGGGCGCCGGCGTCAGCCGCCAGGTGGCGAAGGCGTTTTTGGCGGCGGCCACGGCCAGCGCCACATCTTCCGCGTGGGACGAGGGAAATGCGCCCACCACGTCCCTGTGGTCGGCGGGATTCAGGTTGAGGGTGGTTTTGCCGCTCGCCGCTGGCAGCCATTGGCCGCCGATCAGATTGTGAAACGTGGGATACGACATGGGAACCTCCAATGGCAGGGAACAGGGATCAGAGATCAGGGAACAGAAGCCGAGCCTCGATAGGAAAACGGCTCCAGCCGGCTCCGCGGACAACTGAGTCTACCGCACAGGTTACCAAGCTGGCACGTTGTTTTTGCTTCCCGGCACGGGGCTTCCGATACGGCAACGGCTTGCTGGCCGTACAATAAGTCTTGAGGTAGAACCGACTTTCCAATGTCATTGAATGGTTATCCATCGCGCTCCTCGCGGTCACATGCTTTTCGTTCGCTTTTCAGCATGTTTTCCAGCGACCTGGCCATCGATCTTGGCACGGCCAATACGCTGGTCTATGCGGCCGGCAAGGGCATCGTTGTCAACGAGCCCTCCATCGTGGCCATCAACAAGAACACCGGCGAGGTGGAAGCCGTAGGCAAAGAGGCCAAGGACATGCTGGGCCGCACGCCCGGCAACATCGTGGCCATCAAGCCGATGAAGGACGGCGTCATCGCCGACTTCAAAGTCACCGAAAAGATGCTCAACTACTTCATTCAGAAGGCCCACAACCGCAAGATGCTGGTGCATCCGCGCATCGTGATCGGCGTGCCTTCCGAAATTACGCAGGTCGAAAAGCGCGCGGTCGAGGACTCGGCCTATCGCGCCAAGGCCAGCGAAGTTTACCTGGTTGAGCAGGCCATGGTGGCGGCCATCGGCGCCGGGCTGCCGATTACCGAGCCGGGCGGCAACATGGTCGTCGATATCGGCGGCGGCACGACGGATATCGCGGTCATCTCGCTCTCGGGCATTGTCTACTCGCGCTCCGTGCGCATGGCCGGCAACCAGATGGACGAGGCGATTACCAACTATCTGAAACGCAAGTACAACCTGCTGATCGGCGAGCGGACCGCGGAGCACATCAAGATCGAGATCGGCTCGGCCTACCCGCTGGAAAAACCGCTCACGATGGAAATCAAGGGACGCAACCTGATTGAGGGCGTTCCCAAAAGCATCACCATCGAGGACGGTGAGATTCGCGAGGCGCTGGGCGAGTGCATCGCGGTGATCATGAACGCCATTCGCGTGGCCCTGGAGCGGACGCCGCCGGAGTTGTCGGCCGACATCAGCGACCGCGGAATCGTGCTGACCGGCGGAGGCGCCCTGCTGAAGAATCTGGACAAGCGCATCCGCGAAGAGACCGGGCTGCCGGTTTCGGTGGCCGATGATCCGCTGGCCTCGGTCGTCCTGGGCACCGGTAAGATGCTCAGTGACTTCCGCCTGCTTCGCAAAATCAAAATCGACTAGCCACCTGCGGTGCGGCCAACCACCTGCGGTGGGGCCAGCCGCTCGCTATCCGCTCGCAGAAGGTTCGTGCGCCCCCATGTCCGGAAATTCGGACCTGGGGAGCCCAACCGGCATGGATTCCGCTGGCGGTACTGCCGGTTTGGCGCGATAATCAGTGCATGGCGACTCAGCCCACTTACGAATATCCCCCGCCGAAGTTCGTTTCCGTGCGCGAGTACCTCACGACGAGCTACCGCCCAGATTGTGACTATGTGGACGGGCGCATTGAGGAGCGCAATTTGGGCGAGTTCGATCACGCACTCTTACAGACCCTTCTGGGCCATGTCTTCACGTTAAACCGCAATGCCTGGGGCGTGCTGGCGCTGACTGATGTGCGCGTACAGGTAAAGGCCACTCGCTTTCGCGTTCCCGATCTTACCGTGATTAGCGCCGGAACTCCGCGGGAACGAATTCTTACCCATCCGCCGCTGCTGGTCATTGAAATTCTTTCGCCCGAGGACCGGCTTAGCCGCACCACGGAGCGGACCGACGAATATCTTGATTTCGGCATTGAGCATATCTGGATCGTGGACCCCGCGCGCCGGCTGGCCTATCGAGTGACGAAGGCTGGACTGGAACTGGCTCCCGCTGGCGAGATCACCGTGCCGGAAACACCCATCCGCATAGTGCTGAGCGACCTTTTCGCGGAGTTGGATCGCGGCTAGGCACCTGCGGTGCGGCCAGCCACCTGCGGTGGGGCCAATCGCTCGCTATCCGCTCGCAGTAGGTTCGTGGCTCCCCAGGTTCGAAAATCCGGACCACGGAAACGCGCTACTGCGTCAGAACTCGTTCCATCTCTAGCTCCGATTTATCAGGAAGGACGATTCGATGCCTCGTTACTGGATTATTGCTCCAGTTGAATCAAAGCAGCCGGAGCTTTTTGACAGAGTTTGGAAGTTCGATCTTGACAACAACCTTATTTCTATTGGCTGGGATGAGGTCGGCGATGTGTCGAAGATGAGTAGAGACGTGCTCTCTCGGGCAGTGGCAGCGGCATACCCAGATAAGCCCAATTCAACGAAAGGACTCATATGCAATATGTTGTGGGACTTTTGGCACGAAATTGGTCCTGGAGATTTCGTGATCGCTAGAAGGGGCCGGACTATCCTTGCGGCAATTGGTAAGGTAGTTCACTCAGGGTTTTATGCCAGAGGGAAGAACCCTTTCCTCTCATCTCCCGATAATTCCCATGACGGCTTCCTCGAAGTCGAATGGCAGCATGAGCCAAAAAACAAGAAATTTCCTAATAGTGTCTTCCCGATGTATACACTCAAGGAACTCCCGGAAACTGATTACCATAGATTCGTGGACGAAGACAGTGCCCCAGGCGAAATCTTGCAGGCTCAAGAGCCAAATGGATTGCTTGAGGAATCAAGTTCTTTTGCTTTAGAGAAGTATTTGCAAGAGTTTATGGTCAGCAATTTTGACCAAATATTCAAAAGATCTCTGGTTATGTACGTCGATGGAACAGGTGGCGACGGACAGCAATATGAGACCAATAGCATCGGTCGAATTGACATTCTTGCCGTTGAGTCTAAATCAGATTCCTTTGTCGTCATTGAACTTAAAAGAGGCATATCGTCTGACCAAGTTGTTGGTCAGGTTCTGCGTTACATGGGTTGGGTCAAAAGCAAACTATGCAAAGATGGACAACAAGTTAAGGGCCTCATCATCTGCCGTGAGCGTGATCCCAAACTGGATTACGCGCTCACAATGACAAATAACATCGAGGTTCGGTACTACGAAGTAGATTTCAAACTCAAAGAGACTCCACAGTCTGACCGACTGACAGTGTAGATCATTATTTCCCCGCCGCTGCCTTCAGCGCCGTCAGCATCTCGCGACGCAGAATTGCGTTGATGCGCGACTGATACCCTTTGCCTTGCGACTTCAGCCACGCCAGCACATCCGCATCGACGCGCGCGGTGATCTGCTGCTTCACCGGGCGGTAGAAGTGCCCGCGTTCAGCATTCTTCCACTCTTCATCGGTCATCTCTGGGGCGTCGCTCAAATCGATCTCGCTGTCAGGCCGAGCCGCCTGCGCCCGCAGCCTTGCCAACCTCTCCTCCGTCATGGGCGGCAATGTCTCCAGTGTGTAACTAACAATTTTCGTGCTCATAGCGTTTTCTCTCCTCTCGCGTTGCATATCGCGCCGAGATGATCCGAATCACCTCGATTGTTATCCCGTGCGGATCTTCCTCTCGAACGGTGTGTGCCACCATCATGAGCAGCGAACCTTCGACCTCGCCATAGGTTCGCCAGCGTTGTTCCCCATCCTGAACGCGATCTTTGACAGACACGAAGAGCGGATCGCGAAATATTTCGCTGGCATCTTCAAAACTGACGCCATGCTTGCGCTGGTTGACGAGGTTCTTCGCCTCATCCCACTCAAAACGAATTCCGCTCACGACAACAGTGTAATTACAAATATGACATTATTCAAGCGAGAATTCCTCCTCTCTGGTTGCTAAAATCCTTGGCTCGCATTCTTCGTGGAGATTGGGAAAGCGGCCTGCGCAGTTTGCCCTTCTGTGCCGAAGAGCGCCAGCCACACCGCAGGCGGCCATCGGTATACTGGTAATGCTCCTGCTTTCTGTCTGGTTTCCTTCCCGGCATGAGCTCTCGTCATGGAATCGTTTTTTGTCCGTTATCGGAATCCTCTGGTGCTGCTGGCCGTTCTGCTGGCGCAGATCATCGGACTGGCCATGCAGGTGCACCGCAGCGACAGCGGGCGCAGCTCGCTGGACCCGCGCGATTCGTCTGGCGTGCGCCTGATCCGGCTGTGGGCCGAGGAAATGGTCACGCCCCCGGAAGAGCTTTTCCACGCCTCGAAGCTGGGGACGTCCGGCTTGTGGCAGAACTACCTTGACCTGCGCCACACCCGCGAGCAGAACCAGGATTTGCAGAAGACCCTCGACCGGCTTCGCCTGGAGCAGGCGTCTCTGCTGGAAGACGCGCGCCAGGGCCAGCGGTTGCAGGCGCTGATGGGCTTCCAGCAGAAGTACATTTACAAGACGCTGGCCGCGCAGGCCATCGGCTCCAGCGGCAGTGATCAGTCGCGCGTTTTCTATATCGACAAGGGAAGCAATTACGGCCTTCAGCCGGATATGGCCGTCATCACGCCAGACGGGATTGTGGGCAAGGTGCGCGAGGTTTTTCCGCGCTCGGCGCAGGTGCTGGCCATCAACGACCCGACCAGCGGCGCGGGCGTGATACTGGAAACCACGCGCATCCGCGGCATTCTGCGCGGCAACGCCGCCGGCCGCCCGCAGATTGAAGACATTCTGGCTGACCAGCGCATTCAGCCCGGAGAAAAGGTCTTCACCGCCGGGGGCGACCAGATCTTCCCTCGTGGGCTGCCTGTGGGCGTGGTGGAGAAGGTCGTGCGCGACCCCGATCGCGACTCGTACATCGACGTGATTGTGAAGCCCGCCGCCCATCTTGACCGGCTCGATGAGGTGCTGGTGATTACCTCGGTCGAGCCGCACTTCTCGCCAGAAGAACAGCAGGACCTGGCCACCAGCGAGGCGCTGAAGGGGGCCGAAGTTGAGACCATCAAAGAGCAGCAGAAGGCCTCACAGATCATGGCGGAAAAGCTGCCGGGGCTGACCGAGCCGAATGCGCCGGCGGCCACTCCGGCAGCCGCGACGCCGGGGCAGGCGGCCAAGCCGGGACAAAACCAGGCCGCGCCCGCAACGCCTCCGGGACCGCAGGCGCCCAAGCTGCTGCCGGCGCGGCGTCCTGACCGCTTTACGCCGGGGGCAGCGCCATCGGCTACCCCAACGGCGAGTCCTGCGGAGGCAAAGCCCAAGACCCGGCCGCAAACCCCGGCAACGGCCGCGCCGGGAAAACAGCCCGCTGCCAAGCCGGCATCGAAATCCGAATCCAGGCCTTCCCAGCCAGAGAGGAATCCTGAGCCATGACCGTATTGGATGCCGACTATCGCCGCGATATGGGGATTTCCCGCTTTCCGGTACTGGTGTATGTGCTGACGCCGCTGGCGGCGCTGGTGCTGCAGGCATGGCTGCCGCGGCTGCTGTACGGCTATGCCTGGTTCGACCTTCCCCTGGTGGTCACGGTCTACTTTGCTCTGGCCCGGCGCAACGCCATCCAGGGAACTCTGATGGGCGCGGGGCTGGGCATCTTTCAGGACGCTCTCACCCACCACGCCATCGGCGTCAACGGCGTTGCGAAGACGATAGCCGGCTTCCTGGCCGGTTCGATGGGCGTGCGCATCGATGTGGAGGACCACACCGTTCGCCTGATCGTCACGTTTGTGCTTTCGCTGCTGTCGAGCGCGATTTACTTTCTCGTTTACCGCATTCTGCTGGGGCTGGAATTGGATTGGAGCTGGCTGGTCGAGCTGATCAAGGCGGTCGTCAACTCGCTCATCGCGTTAGTGCTGTTCCACTTGCTGGACCGTCTACAAATAAGGGATTGAGGGCACGGGAAACAGGAATCGGAATTCAACAGAATTGGTTTTGAGTTCAGGGACGGGCTGGCAGGCAAGGCTTTCCCGGAACGGGTTTTCCAAGCGGTTTTAAGGCACAGGCGGAATGTCTTCAATCACCAACACGCGCGGCGAAAAAATCTCGACCTTCAAGTTGTCGATGGTGCAGTACGGCATCCTTGCCATGATGCTGGCGCTGATTGCCGGGCTGTGGCAGTTGCAGGTGCTGGGCGCGGACAGCTTCCGCCAGCTTGCCGAGCAGAACCGCATACGCAAGGTTCCGCTGATGGCGGGCCGCGGCAAGCTATTCGACCGCGATGGCCGCCTGCTGGTGGACAATTATCCGTCCGTCTCCTGTTTTCTGGTTCGCGAGCAGAACCGTAACGTGGATGCCGACCTGCCGCTGATTGCCCGCGGCCTGAACCTGGACCTGGAGCAGTTGCGGGCCACGCTGCGCCGCTACCGCGCCGCGCCCGGCTATCAGCCCATCCCCATCAAGCAGGAGATTACCGCCGACGAGCAGGCCTTCATAGAGGCCCACCGCAACGAGCTGCCTGAGCTGGAAACCATCGACCAGGAGCGCCGGCTCTATCCGCGGGACGGCTTTGCCGCGCATGTGATCGGGTACGTAGGCGAGGTCAGCGAAGAGGACCTCAACAATCCGCGCTTTGCCTACAACAACCCCGGCGACATCGTGGGCAAGGCGGGAGTGGAGGAGACTTACGACCAACTGCTCAGGGGCCAGGACGGCTCGCGCGACGTCCTCGTGGACAGCCATGGCCGCGAGGTGGGTTTCGTGGGTGTGCAGCACGCGAACCCTGGCCAGGACCTGAAGCTGACCATCGACATCGACCTGCAGCGCACGGCGGAGCTGGCGTTGGGAGACGCCAACGGGGCGGTCGTCGCCATGGACCCGCGCAACGGCGAGATTCTGGCCATGGTCTCGCACCCCAGCTACGACCCCAACGCCTTCGCCGTTCGCATCAATCGCGCCGACTGGAACCAGCTCATCACAAACCCCAACCATCCCCTCATGAACAAGGCCATTCAGGACCAGCTCGCTCCGGGGTCCACCTTCAAGATCATCATGTCGGCAGCCGGCCTCCAGGAAGGCGTGGCTCAGGATATGCATGTCAATTGCGTGGGCGGGGGCACATTCTACGGGCGCTTCTTCCATTGCGATCATCACCATGGCGTGCTGGATATCAGCCAGGCCATTCCACTCTCCTGCGACACCTTCTTCTATACGCTGGCTCAGAAACTTGGCATCGACACCATAGCCAGGTACGCAACCAGCTTCGGCCTGGGACAGAAGACCGGCATCGACCTGCCCGACGAAAAGGCCGGCATCATGCCCTCCACGCAGTGGGAGATGAAAAACTACCATCAGCGATATTACCCCGGCAACACGATTTCAGTCGGCATCGGCCAGGGTGAAACGCAGGTGACGCCCGTTCAACTGGCGCGGGCCCTGGGCGGCATCGCTTCCAACGGACACTTTGTCAGGCCTCATTTGGTGAACACGGATCAGCTTCCGGCTGAGTTCCGGCAAGCCCTCATCGACAGCTTCCCCGGCTCTGGAGAGAAGACGGTGCCTCTCAACCCGGACACCTGGATGATCATCACCGATGGCATGGCTGCCGCCACCACCACGGGCACAGCCGCGGCCGCGCATCTTGAGGGCGTCGACTTTGCCGGAAAAACCGGCACCGCACAGGTGGTTGGCAGCGGCGATACCCACGTCAAGGGCGGGGCAAAGACGCCGAACTCCTGGTTCGTGGGCATGGCGCCCCGGCGCAATCCCGAGATCGTGATTGCCGTGCTGCAGGAGCATGGCGACTGGGGCTCGAACTCGGCCAAGATCGCAGCACAAATCGTCACCACCTACGTGAACAAGCAGCGCATGAAGGAGAACAACGTCAACAACGAGGCCAGTCTGGACAAGCCGGTAGAGATGGGAGCCGTATGGTCTGAGCCTGCACCCGCCGGCCGCAAGCGCTCTGGCGCTCACGGACAGGACGCAGTTCTCCACGCCGGGCATTTCATGGTCGATCCCGGTCCCCTGCCTGGAATCAGGACCGTAGCCACCAGCCAGTATTCGCTGCCGAGGTGGCTGCTGACCTTGCCGCTGCGCTTCAAGGAAGGCCGCCCCTGATGCGATTCTCCAGCCACACTCTTACGAAACCTGAGCTGCTGAACGGATTTTTCCTCAAGAAAAATCCGCCCTGCGCGATTCCTGAAACAACTTCTTTGCTGGAGAATCGCATCTGATGCGCCGCTTTCTGAGCTTTCGAGACTTCGACTGGACGCTGCTGACGATGGTGCTGGCGCTCTGCACGGTTTCTGTCTTTGAAATCTACTCGGCCACGCTGCACACCAAATACGTCGGCTACCACACCAAACAGATGTTCTGGATCGCCGGCGGGCTGGCCGCCATGTTTATCTTCTCCAGAATCGACTATCACCGGCTGCTGGACTGGGTGCCCTGGGCTTATGGCGTCTTCCTGCTTTTGCTGGTCGCCGTCAGGCTGGTGGGACACAAGGCGCTGGGCGCGCGCCGCTGGATCGCACTTGGCCCCGTTCATTTTCAGCCTTCCGAGTGGGTCAAGCTCATCCTGATTCTGGCCGTGGCGCGCTACTTTGCCAACCTGGGCGGGCGCAGCCTCACCTGGAAAGACATCTTCAAGTCCTTTGCGCTGGTCGGCCTTCCCTTGCTGCTGGTGCTGATCCAGCCCGACCTGGGAACCGCGCTGACCTACACGCCTATTCTGATCGCGGGCCTTTTCCTGGGCGGCATCAATCTTCGCCAGTCACTGATTCTGCTGACCTGCGGAACAGTGCTTATCGCCGGCGCCTGGAGCAGCGGCAAGGTACTGAAGCCCTACCAGAAGGAGCGCCTGACCAGCTTTCTGAATCCCGGCAACGACCCCAGGGGCACAGGCTACCAGCTTTTGCAGTCCAAGATCGCGGTCGGCTCCGGCGGCATCTGGGGCAAAGGAGCGGCCAAGGGAACACAGACGCAGGGCAACTTCCTGCCGATTCCCCACGCCGACTTCATTTTTGCCGCTTTCAGCGAGGAGCACGGATTCGTCGGCGCGATTTTCGTGCTGCTGCTATACTTTTTCATATTGATGCGTTTGATTCAAAACGCTCAAACAGCCGCGGACCTGCCCGGTTCTCTGATTATTATGGGAGTGGTGGCTGTGTTGACCTTTCAGATCGCGGTCAGCGTGGGCATGGTCATCGGGTTTATGCCCGTCACCGGAATCCCTTTACCGTTAATGAGTTACGGCGGATCTTCGGTGTTGTTTACGTTCCTGGCGCTAGGCGCGGCGATGAATGTCCGCATGCGCAGGTTCGTCAACTGAGCGGACTCCGGACCAAATGGTTCGGACCAGGACTCGCAGGTTCACCTCTTGTGTCCCCCGGAACAGTCCGGTCCTCAAGAGATTAAGTTTCAAACATTTCGCCGGCCAGGTCCGGATGGACCGCAGGCCAGGCAGGATTGGGTTCATGAGCACGCAGAGACGGGAAAACCGTTGGCGGCGTACAAGTTGCACCGAAGGCGTGGAGAAGGCTTTCCCCGGCTCCATTGCGCGGCGCGGCTGTACAGATGTCAGCGGTGGAACGGCCCCGCCGGGTTTTTCGGCTTGGTTCCACCCCAGCGACGAAGCTCTGTCGCCGGGGGCGCCGGAGTGGTTGGCCACAAACTCTCTGCAATTGGGTTTCCGTATCGTACAGCTTGTTCTGCAAGACCTTCGCCACGGCTCGCCGCCCTTCGGGGCAGGCTCTGGCGCAGCAACCGGCACACCAGCGACTCACGGGATACCCCTTCCGCACATCACCTTTCCTTCCGGTTCTGCACCCCTCCATCCAACCTTGCCGCGAGTCCCAGCAGGCAGGCGCCGCTGGGCGGAAAGGTACGATGGCAAAAGAAATTTGCATCTCTAGCACGCCGCATGAAACGCGGCTTGCAATCCTTGAAGACGATCAACTCGCGGAAATCTATTACGAGCGAGAGAACGAGTACACCCTGGCCGGATCGATATACAACGGACGCGTCACACGCGTCCTGCCTGGCATGCAGTCGGCCTTTGTGGACGTGGGCCTGGAGCGCGACGCCTTCCTTTACGTAACCGACTTTCTGGAGCTAGAAGACCAGGAAGAAACCGATGAGCTCGAAAAGGCCGCGGTCAGCGGCGCGGCTCAGCCTCCGCGCGAAGTTCGCCGCGATCGCTCCAGCCAAAAACCCGAACAGAAAACTGAGCAGAAGCAGGAATCCCGCCCGGCGCAGGAGCGCGTTGAAAGGGCCTCCCGGCCCGGCCGTCTCGTGGTTGAGGTTGCACCCGAGGCTGGCGCTGCACTCGCTCCCGAACCGGCCTTCGTTTCCGATCAGGCTGACTCCGGCCAGGAGGATTCCGGCGAACCCGGCGCCAGGCGCTGGCGCGGACGCCGTCGCCGCCGTGGTGGCCGCAGCGGCTCGGGCGAGCCCGAACGGCATGCAGAAAGCGGCGAGGCTGCCGCAATCAGCATTGAAGAAACCCCGGAAACCAGTCCGGAGGTTGCGCCGGAGATTCATGCGGCAGCCGTGCCGGCGCGGGTGCCCCGTTCCGAGCACGTTTCATCCCCTGCCCCGTTTGTCCTGCCCGGCGAGTCGCTGTCGAAGTACGGTGGCGCTACGGCTTCAGAAGCGCCCAAGCCTGTTGCGCCAGCCCGGCCGGCAAGCAGTTTCAAGCCGACGACGCTGATTGAGTCGCCTATCGAGTGGGACGGCAGCGGCGCGCTGCCCGGCGAGTCGCTCTCCATACGCCACGGCCGCCAGGACGAGCCCGCCGCGGAAGCTGCATCTGAGCAGCAGGCCGCCCCGGATGCCGTCGAGGAAGAGGACTTCTTCGAGGAAACCAGTGAGCCTGAAGCGGAAATTGCTCCGGAAACTCTTCTGGAGCCTGTGGCTGAGTTGGCGAACAATCGGCTTGTCCCCGCAACAGAGGAAGACGAACTGGAAGAAGAGGAAGAGGCTATCGAAGAGGATGAAGTCGAGGAGATAGCGGAAGTTGGCGAACCGGAAGACCCGGAAGACGATGCAGCCGCCTCTCACAACGTAGACCCGCTTCCTCCCTCCGGATTCCGGCTCTTTGGCCTGGGTGGCAAGAAGAAGGACGAAGAGAAGGCCGCAAAGCCCGCGGCCAAGACCACATCGGCCTCAGGCTACGCTCCTGGCAGCGGCCTCATCGAGGAAGAAGTCATTGAGGAAGAAGAGTTCGAGGCTCCGCGCCGCATTCAGCGCGGCAAGGCCGAAGACCACGACCTGTATGAAGAAGAAACACTGCCTCCCCAGGCTCGCTCCGGCGACCTCGGCGAGATGTTCCAGGAAGCCCACCTCGACCATCGCGTGGATCTGAAATTGAATGGCGAAGAGGAAGGCAATGACGAGGAGGGCGAAGAACCTTCCGCCGAAGGCCAGCCAGCCGGCCGGCAGCGTCGCGATCGCTCTGCCCGCGGGGGACGCCATGGGCGTGGAGCCGTGGCTGCGCCAGGCGGCCACGCCGTTCGAGGCCGCGGCCCATCGCGCCGCTCGGCGCAGTTGTCCGACCTGCCCATCATCAGCGACCTGCTCAAGCCAAACCAGGAGATTCTGGTCCAGATTGCCAAGGAGCCTATCGCCAAGAAGGGCGCGCGCATCACCTCGCACATTGCCCTGCCCGGCCGCTTCCTGGTCTTCATGCCCACCGTCAACCACATCGGCGTGAGCCGCAAGATCGCCTCCGACGAAGAGCGCCAGCGCCTCAAGCGGATTCTGGTCCATGAGCGCGGCGAGGCCTCTGGCGGATTCATCGTCCGCACGGCCGCCGAGGGCGCCTCGGAAGAAGAGTTGCGCGCCGACCTGCGCTTCCTTTTGAACCTTTGGGCCGACATCAAGAAGCGCTCCGACGAATCCAAGTCGCCGGCTCTGATCTATCACGATCTCTCGCTCATCGAGCGCATCCTGCGCGATCAGGTGAGCACCGACTTTGAGGCCATCTGGGTCGATACGGAAGACGGCTACGAGCGTATCGTGCGCTTCCTCAACCACTTCTCGCCCTCCCTGGTTCGCCGCGTCAAGCTCTACACCAAGGAAACTCCGCTCTTCGAGCAATTCGGCGTTGAGGAGGAAATCTCCAAGGCCCTCTGCTCCAAAGTCTGGCTCAAGAGCGGCGGCTCAATCGTCATCAACCAGACCGAGGCGCTGGTCGCCATCGACGTGAACACCGGCAAGTACGTGGGCAAGTCGGCGCGGCTTGAAGACACCATCGTCAAGACCAACCTGGACGCCGTGCCGGAGATTGTCCGCCAGATCCGCCTGCGCGACCTGGGCGGCATCATCATCATCGACTTCATCGACATGGACGACCGCAAGAACCGCTTCAGGGTCATGGCCGCCCTGGAAGAAGCCCTCAAATCCGACCGCGCCCCCACCAAGGTTCTCCAGTTCAATGACTTTGGCCTGGTCGCCATCACCCGCAAGCGCGTCAAGCAGTCTCTCGAACGGACCCTCTCGGTTCCCTGCCCCGTCTGCCAGGCTACCGGCATGGTCAAGAGCCCGACGACAGTCTGCAACGAGATCTACATCGAACTGCGCAAGATGCGGAAAACCTTCGAAGCTGAAGACGTGGTCCTGCGCGTCAACCCCGAAACCGTCAAGGTTCTCAAATCCAACAACGGAAGCTGGCTCACTGAATACGAAGAACTGGTCGGCAAGAGCATCCTGGTCAAAAGCGACCCGGCGCTGCATCCCGAACAGTTCGATATTCAGGGGTAGCGGAGTTAGCGGGGCTAGCCAAGCTGGCGGAGTTAGAAAGCGGGTGCCCCACCCTCGCCGCGTCTTTGTTTTTGCGGCTAGGGTGGGATAGCACGACACCCACAACCAGCACAAGCAACAAAGGCCGGAGCGGTTGCTCCGGCCTTTGCCGTTTCCAGGAGTCACTTCATTTTGCCTCAGCGGATTCCATGAACCAACAGGCCAAGGCGCGAAAGCTGAGGTTAAAGAATGGTTTCAAGACCTTGACGCCGGATGACATTCAATAGTGTCAATGCAGGCCCAGTCGGTTTTTTCACGCCGCGTTCCAATTGCGAGATGTAGCCGATAGAAAGATTGAGATAACGGGCAAAAACCGCCTGGCTCAGGTTGGCTCGCTCTCTTAAAGCCCTGATTTCAGAAGGCGTGATTGGGGCGGATGTGGCGAGCGCCCGCTTGCCGAGGTGCCGCGCTGTGATCTTGCGGTGCGCCGCGTCATCCATGATGCCGACGCTGTGCATATCGTCGGCAGCTTCAAGAAGAACCCGCGTTAAGCGGCTAAGCTTTTTTGTCGTCATTTTGAACCTCTTCGAGTATGCCTTCCTGAATGGCTTTTGTAATTGCCTTTGCGTCGGCGGCAATCCATTGCACCGCGATTTCGCGGGCCGTCAGCAGTTCGTCCGGCTCGATATTATCGCGCTCGTTTTTGGCAAAGGCGTAAAAAAACACCGTGCTCTTGCGCGCCTTGTAGGCGAGAAGCATACGATAGCCACCGGAACGTCCTTGGCCCTTTCTGGCAATGCGCTGCTTGATAAGCCCACCGCCCAGATCGGCGTCGATCAAACCGCGCTCGGCCCGTGAAACCGCCTCTCTCAAACTCGCATCCGTGATGTGCTCGCGCCGCGCGAAACGCGCAAACCATCTGTTTTTGAAAATTCGCATGGAGCGTTCTCTCCCAGATGCTCAACCAGTGAACTATAATTCATAGTTCTATACATTTCAAGTACAAAATCAGTGGCGAAGGTGTTGGAGCCAATATCAGGTATAGGCCAAACTCGATATTTTTACTGCTCAAAGCCGGTACGGAATCCGCACGCCGGCATCCTGCGCGGGGAAGTCGCGGGTATTCCGGGTGATGAGGAGGCGGTCGGCGGTTTCAGCGGTTGCCAGGATGATGGCATCCGGCAGCTTCAGCTTTCGCTGTTTGCGCACGCTGAAAGTCCGTTCAGCCACCTCAGGCGTAATCGGAAGGCAGCGGAAAACCGCCAGGAATGCCCGGATTCGAGCTTCGTCTTCAGCGCTGCTTCCGGCCATCACCTCCATCCAGGTGATGAGGCTGATGGCGCGGTCCTGGTATCGCCCCAGCTCCGCCTTCGCCAAATCGATGCCATTCATGTGGTCAATCAGGATGTTGGTGTCGAAGAGAACCTTCGTTCCTACCATTCTCCGCGAATCCTTTCCTGATAATCCAGGCCATCGACGGGGTGTCCGCTCCAAATTCCGAAGGCTTCCACCGCCGAATCGGCACGGAACGGCTGCAGATAGCTGGAAATCGCGCGGCGGACGAATTCCGCACGGGAGATGTCGAGCTTTTTCGCGATTCCGTTAACCAGTTGCAGATCTTCCGCCGGAATATCAACCAAGGTGCGCATACCGGTCTCCTTTGATATACCGGCATGATACCACTTTTCCAGCTTCATCGGATCACGTGAATCGGCACGCCGATCTTCAGCCCACGCCAGACTTGCTCGGTGGTATAGACCGGCGCCTTCAGCGCTATTGCCAGCGCCAGGCAGGAGCGGTCCCCCAAAGACAGGCCTAACTTTTCCGTCTTGGCGATCAGACTCCCTGCAATCTTCGCTTGTTCGCTGGTAAAGGGAACAGGCACCGTCCCAAGCGACAGGGCATCCTCCCAGGCTTCCTCCGGCGGATATCCTCTTTTGACGAGTTTTGATTGCACCTCTGCAATGTTGACCGTACTGACAACGGCATTTTGTAGTATTTCCAGCGTCAGCTTCTCCGCGCCGCGTTCCCTTTGAATCACAGCAAGAATCGCAGAGGCATCCAAAACGGCTTCATTCATGCTTGGCCGCCTCGCGCCGCTCGGCACTCAGCTCGTCGGCAAGCGAGACTCCAGCCGGAACGTATCGCCGCGCCCGTTCCTGCGCCCGCCGAAGGCGGCTGCGCAGCGTTGTAACACTCAATTCCCCATCCACCACGCGCAAATCGATCACACCACCAACGGTCATCCCCAGCGCCTCGCGCATCGGGGCTGGAATCACCAAGCGGCCCTTGTCGCTCATGCGTACCCGCGCCCGCAGTTCCCTGGACGGGTTTTCTTCCGTTTTGTCCTCGATTCCCGTAACTCCCATAGTTCCCACCTCGCAATCCTGGTGGCACAAATATACATTAGTGGCACAAATTTCACAAGTGCCACCTTTCGTAAACGTGGCACGCGTTCACAGCAACTTTTCAGCAAATTCCGGGTCTAATCAGTTGCCTGGAGAACACTACACGATTCCCTGGGACGAACAAAGTCAATTTCACTTTCGAGGTCAAGCCATGTCACGTTTTCGTTCGATGCCGTTCGCGCGGCGCACCAGCATTCTAGGAGTTGCGGCGGTCCTTGCGATTACTTCTGCAAGCGCCCAGTCCTCTCTCTCTTCCAACATGTCCAGTCCGAGCCTGTTCGCGGCTAACGAATCCAGTTCCATCGTGTTTCAACCCGCAGCCGCAGACGGCCTTGGAGGCGCATCGGCGCTGCCCTCGGCGGCGAAGGCCGGCGGGTCAGGCGGAGGCGCGGGCCAGGGCGGACACGGCTGGAAGTACAAGGCATCCCACAACTTCGCACTCGAGTTCGGCGGCGGCTTCAGCGCCCCCATCGGCAACGACTCTTCGGCTAATAACGGCGGTCCCTTTATCACCTGGGGCGGCAACTTTACCGCTGGCGGCGGGCTGCACTTCAACAAATACCTTTCCCTGCTGGCCGAGTACCAGTTCATCGACAACAAGCTGCCCGGCTCGATGATCGCCGACGTAGGCACGCAGGGCGGCAATGCCCACATCTGGTCCTTCACCCTCGACCCGGTCATCGACCTGTTTCCCAAGAGGACCAACAGCGTTTATGTGACCGGCGGCGGCGGTTTCTATCGCAAATTGACCAACTTCACCATTCCTGAAAATGTGGAGTATTGCGACTACTGGTGTGAAATCGATGAAGTGAACGAGACGGTCTACCACTTCTCGTCCAACCAGGGCGGTCTGAATCTGGGCTTCGGCATTACCCACCGGCTGGGCGGCATCAACGGCGACGGCAAAATGAAACTCTATGCCGAGGCCCGTTACCTCTTCCTGAATACGCCCCGGCTTTCGGCAAACACATTCCCTTACGCCGTGGGAACGACGGAACTGATTCCGGTCACCTTTGGCGTTCGCTGGTAAATCCGGAGCGCGGCGCTGGTAAGCGCGCATTTCTTGATAGCCCGGCAAGTGGCTTTTTCTTGAGGAAAAAGCCACTTGCCGGGCATGTTTTCGAAATACGCCTACCCTTGTTCCGCGCTTATTCGCATCTCTACAGAATCCCCATCACCCTGAGCCTGACCAGCCCGCCAGCCAGCACGCCGATGGGCGAAACAGCCACGAGCACCAGCTGGTACCAGATGGGCTGCTTGCCGCGCGATTGCAGGACGCTGAGCGCGGAGAGCGCCAGGACGATGATCGCCAGCGCCAGCACCTGAATCAGCGGATTGGCGACTGCGACCCACGCGGTCACGTAGCCGCCGGCAGCCGCGGCCAGGAATGAAGAACCGAGGTTCACGAAGGCATAGCCCGTTTGCAGCTTGCCTTCCGCATCCGTCCAGCTTGGCGCCAGGCGAGCCACTATCGCCGCCAGGGCCAGCGCCAGCAGAGTCACAACGGCAAAGCCGGACGCCAGAGCCAGGAATGTGCGCAGAATCACCACGGCTTTCTCTCCTCCTGGGTCGGCGTACCCACCTCGCCCCGCTCAATGCGTTGCAGCAACGCCCGCGCCAGCTTCCGTTCGCCGGGGTTGTACTCGCCGTGGATCGTGCACAGGTCGAGAAACTCGTCGCACAGCGCGTTGCGCTCTTCCTGCTGGGCAAAAACTCCCTGCAAGGCCTGCGCCAGCTCGCGCAGCCGCGCAGCCTCCGGCCAGGCATCGCCGCCGGCCTCGCCGTTCATCGGCTCGTAGCTGGAAAACAGTCCCCGCCGTCCGCGCGCGCACTCATCCAGGCAGGCCATCAATTGCTCGCAGAAAACTTGCGCCAGTTTCTCCAACTGGCTGGGTTCCTTCTCGTCTTGCTCGTCCACTTTTCCTCACATGTCCCGCAGCGCAGCGCAGCTTCCGCATCTTAGGCGAAACGCGGCACACTCCATGCAATAAGCCTCATGGACGGCAGTAATGCTGTCAAGCAGCGCAGAGCGGCTGGGGAGATGCGCTCTGGCCGGGCGCATCCGCGAGGCCGGCCGTCTTCTTCCTGTCCACGGCCAGCAGACTTCGGAATTCGCTCGCTGGAACCGCGCGTCCGAAAAGCCAGCCCTGGGCAAGAATGGACTCGTTCGCAACCGCAAAATAGCTGGACTGCTGTTCCGTTTCGACCCCTTCCACGATGACCTGCAGGTTGAGCGCTGCCGCCAGAGCGAGAATCTGCGGAAGGATGGCGACAGTGACCGCTTCGGTTCCGACCGCCTGAGTGAAGGCTCTGTCGATTTTGATGGCATCGACGGAAAGATCGTGCAGATAGGCCAGGCTTGAGTAGCCGGTTCCGAAGTCGTCGATGTGAACGCTATGGCCATTCCGGCGCAGGCGGCAAATCGCCTCAATCGCCATATCGTGACGGACGGTTGAGCCCTCGGTAATCTCAATCGCCAGGCTCTGAGGCTTTACTCCCGCGCTTTTAAGAGAGCTGTCCAGTATTGGCAGAAACTCGGGGTCGCTCAGGTCGGCGGCGGCCACGTTGATGCTGAGCCGGAAATCGGGATCTTCGCGCAGCGCCGCTCCCATATCGCGCAGAGCGTGCCGCAGGACGAGCTTTGTGATAGCTCCCACGAAACCGCGCTCCTCGGCGATCTTCACAAAAACGTCCGGACCCACTGCAGAGCCTTCCTCATCGTTCCAACGCGCCAGGGCCTCCGCTCCCACAACCCGCCGGCTTGCCAGGTGAACGATGGGCTGATAGTAGACCTGCAACTGGTCTTTGGAAATCGCCCGGCGGAGTTGCTGCTCGACGCTCTTGTTGCGGCGGTAAAGAAAGGAGATGACGACACCGGCCAGACCGGAGAGAAGCCCGCAAAGGGCAACGCTGCCGGCGAACCAGAAACGGCTGGCCTGCACCACCTCGGGAATGGATGTAAACGCCGTTACACAGCTAAAGAAGCGGATGGAGCATCGCGTGGCATAGAGGCTGTCCCCCAGGCGGGCCACGCCTTCCGTGGTTAGAATCGGCACGCTGGCCTTGGCCGGCTCGCCGAGCAGACGGCTGGTCTTCTGGGTAGGCGCGTCGGTCGCCATCTCGGTATAGTGCATGGGGAGTGGTTCCAGGTGCATGCGGCTATAGGGCGTGAAAACGACAAACGCATCGCCCAGTTGCAGCGTCATCACCGTCAGATCGCCGTTTTTGTAAGGGGCCAGGTTCTGATAGACCCTCGTTCCGTCCTGCTGGGTGAAATCCGGTTCGGACTGCCCCTGCGGATGCGCCAGCCGGCCCAGCGCAGCCGAGCATTCGACGCTTCCGTCGCGCATTCGCCCGGCATCCTTCAAGTAATCCGACTCGAAGATCAGGGCGCGGAAGTAGCCTATCTCGGCGCCGGAACAGGGGGCGTGCCGCGAGGCGCTGACGGCGGCCAGCACCGTTCGCAACTCGGCGGACGAGGCTTCCCCGTCCGCCATAATGCGCGTTGCGTACTGCTCGAGGTTTGTCTCCGTCACCCTGATCGTGATGGCGCGGACCAGCAGGTAGCCCCCCACAACACCAACGGCCAAAGCAACCAGCGCAACGATCAAAGTGAGCCGCGCACGGCTCTTGAGGACTCGCATCATCAATAAAATACCGACACTCTTCCTCTGCCCAACTGCTTAGCCTGCATCATTCGTGAACCCACCGGAGCGCAGGCGTGTTCATGAGCGAAGCCTTGAAAATGCGGCATTCTCGTGCCCGGAGTTGATTTTTGTGTTCATGAAGGCATGCGCTCCCTCTCATCCGC
>Ga0255355_1000106_pt1 | contig 57363 bp, 47 predicted proteins | sample HBST75metaG_FD_189943 | JGI IMG/M metagenome (GOLD analysis project Ga0255355, IMG submission 189943) | Peat soil microbial communities from Stordalen Mire, Sweden - H.B.S.T75 | ecosystem: Environmental > Terrestrial > Soil > Wetlands > Peat | place: Sweden: Norrbotten County, Stordalen Mire...
ACCCCCCCCTGTGATAAAGTCTCTGGAACCATAGAGTTCCAGATATTTGGCTGCAAAGCACCTCTTCTAAACGAGTTAGATACTAAACATAAGAAAACAAAGGCCCCGAACGAGCGTGCGAGACTTTGCTTTCTTATGCCTTATTTTAAGGATAGCAGGTTGGGCATAACTACTATGCCAACTATTTTTAACTTTTAAGTGATTGAGATAGAGTTAGTTATGGGGAATTTGGAGGGTCGAGGGTCTTGACAACAAGTTGCTGGTTGGAACTGCCAACGGCTACACCCACATCTCAGACGCGAGATATGGTGCACCCGCGATTCGGGCATAGGAAAAATTAGAAGTATCCAGCGTGGTTCATTTGCGGAGAAGCGGGTTTCAACCGCTGGCGCGCAGTGTCAGACTAGGTTCCACGGGGCCGGGTCGACGCACGAGAGTTCGATTCCACGGATTGCGCAACGAGCGCGGTACATGGGGCACCCGAAATATTTCAGGGAGCAGCAGTCATGTCCGAACCCGCAGACGATCTCCGCATCCACTATCAGGACGACGCGCGGCGCGCCGCATGCATCAAGGTCATCGGCGTGGGCGGTGGCGGCAACAACGCCGTCAACCGCATGATCGCCGCCGGCGTCGAGGGTGTCGAGTTCATCGCCGCCAACACCGACGTGCAGGCCCTCCAGCTCTCCAACGCTCCCATCAAGCTCCAGCTCGGCGTCAAGCTCACCAGCGGCCTCGGTGCAGGCGCAAATCCCGACATCGGACGCCGCGCCGCCCTCGAAGACTCCGACAAGATCATCGAAGCCCTCGAAGGCGCGGACATGGTCTTCGTCACCGCCGGCCTGGGCGGTGGCACGGGCACCGGAGCCGCCCCAGTCATCGCATCGTTGGCCAGCGAGATGGGCGCGCTCACCGTCGCAGTCGTCACCCGGCCCTTTGCCTTCGAGGGCAAGCGCCGCATGATGCAGGCCGAGCGCGGCATGCAGGAGCTGATCGACTCGGTCGACACCCTCATCGTCATCCCCAACGAAAAGCTCCTCGCCGTCGCCAAGGACGCGGGCTTCTTCGAGAGCTTCCGCATCGCCGACGACGTCCTCCGCCAAGGCGTGCAGGGAATCTCAGACATCATCACCATCCCCGGCGTCATCAACCGCGACTTCGCCGACGTCAAGACCACCATGGCAGGCATGGGATACGCCGTCATGGGCACCGCCAGCGGCAAGGGTGAGAACCGCGCCATGGACGCAGCTCTCGCCGCCATGGCATCCCCGCTGCTCGAAGCCGGCGCAATCGACGGGGCGCGCGGCATCCTCATCAACATCACCGGCTCCAGCAGCTTGAAACTGACCGAGGTCAACGAGGCTTCGACGGTCATTCAGAACGCAGCCCACGAGGACTGCAACATCATCTTCGGGGCCGTCCAGGACGAGCGCATGGGCGATGTTGTCAAGATCACCGTCATCGCCACCGGCTTCCGCCAGGAGATGCCAGAGCGCCGCGCCCGCATGTTGGCCGAATCCACCCTGATGTCCTCCGACGAAGAGGTTCCCATTTGGGGCCGGGGCTACACGCCGCGTGACGCCGCCCCGCGATTCGCCAGCGAGATTCGCGAGGCCCGCCAGGCACACGCGCAGCACCCGGTCCAGGCCGCGCAACTCTCCTCGTTGCCGGTTCCCACGCCAGCCGCAGACCAATTTGCTGGTTCCACCGCGTCTAGCCTCGCCGAGCGCACCACCGTCCTGCTTGACCCCGATTCTGACCTCGATTCCGATGTCGATGTCGATGTCGATTCCGATTCCGAACCCGTCGGCCAAGCCGATCCAAATGCAGATCTGGAATCGGATGCCGATACGGATTTAGTTTCCGATGAAGTTTCAGATTCCGCAGCCGCCACGCGCTCCACCATCCCCGATCCGCTCACCGAAGACGAATACGCCGGGCCGCAATTCGATAGCTCATCCAATCCCCACCCCGATCGCCAGCCGGAGCTGCTTCCCGTCGCCGCCTCCGTCTTCGACGACGAGTTCTTCCGCACCCCCCGCGTCCGCCTGCGCCCCCCCGTCTCATCCGGTCCCGTCTCACCCAATCCAGTCAATCCCAATCCTGCCGCGCCCGGTCCAGCCGGTCCCAATCCGTCCGAGTCGGACACGCGCGACGATAGCTTCACCCCTCAGCTCCAGCGCGCCCAGCCCCGGCCCATCGTGCCGCAGTACACTGCCGTGGAGCATGCGCCCGAGGTCCATCTCTTCGCCGGAGCCAGCACCTCTCAAGCGGAGCCAGCAGAGACCGATGAACTCGACATTCCGGCCTTCCTTCGCCACAGCCACTGAGTTCTTTGTTGGTGTTGAGTTCCATCGAACGCGCCGTAATTCTGGCCAAAACAAAATGCAAGGCCAGGACCGCTGGATTTGGCTCTAGGGCCTGCCAGGCCCCGTTGAGAAGAAAGGGGTTAAAGTGCTGCGCCCATCCTGCGACCGAACTCCCGTAGAATAGAGAAAGCAGGTTCAATGCACCGGAAGATGACACCCGCAAGCCGCATGGATAACACCTCCGGACTATATCCGGGTGGTCCAGTAGAGCGTCGAATGCGTCTTGAGGGCCTGGTCTGGAGCGATCGCCGGCAAACCTCCATCTGAACTTTTGTCCCAGGATCGGGTTTATAGAAGCAGCAAGAGAATTGCAACAATCGTCGATAGATCAGGCAAGCGAATTGCTTAAGGATAGAGAGAACGGATCGACGCACCAGGCGGTTTGAGAACAACCCGCCAGCAAACCTCGGAGAAGCGCCCGGATGGCCCTGAACTTACACCGCAACACGCGAATCACGCTTTGCCTTGCACTTGCGATGCTGTGTGTTCCGATGGAGTGCATGGCGCTCTCTCACCCCACTCCCCCGCACGCTCGCACCCGCGCATCCGCCGCGGCCAAGCCCTCTTCATCGAAGCCGGCGGCGCATAAGACCACCGCGTCCAAAGCTGTGGCATCCAGAACTGCCGCGGCGAGAACCGTAGCATCCAGACCATCCAGTACCGCTTCGTCCAGGGCCGCTGCCAGAACAACCCACGCCGCCATTCGGATCGCCCCGGCTGCCCACCGCCGGTCTACCAACAGCATGCGCACCATCAGCGGCACGCGAGCGCTTCAGGCGCTCCGCCGTAGCCACCGCCGCGGCCCAGTCGAACGCTTCACTGCCAGCTCCTTCACCGACACCCTCACTCTGGGCGACTCCACCGCCGGCGAAGACCCCGTCGTCCGCACCGCCGCCATCCAGGCGCTCGGCAACCTGAACGGCACCGCGCTAGCCATCGATCCCTCCAACGGTCGAATCCTGGCCATGGTCAACCAGAAGCTCGCCCTCTCCGGCGGTGCCGAGCCCTGCTCCACCATCAAGCTTGCCGTCACCCTCGCCGCGCTCGACGAGGGACTCATCACCCGTGATACCCCGGTCAACCTCGGCGGACACTACACCCTCACCCTCACCCCGGCGCTCGCCCACTCCATCAACCCCTACTTCGAGACACTGGGCCGCATGATGGGCTTCGAGCGCGTCAAATACTACGCTAACCAGTTCGGCCTCGGCGAACTCGCCGGATACAACATCCCCGGCGAACAGCTCGGCGTCTATCCCGACAACGAACTCCCCGCCGCGCAGGGTGGCGTCGGCCGCATGTGTTCCTTCGGCGAGGGCATCTCCATGACCCCGCTCCAACTTGGCGCCCTGGTCTCGGCCATCGCCAACGGTGGCACCCTCTACTACCTGCAACACCCCGAGACCCCCGACCAGATCTCCTCCTTCCAGCCCAAAGTCAAGCGTACACTCGACATCGCTCCCCTCATCCCGGAGATGCGCGATGGCATGGAGGGCACCGTAGACTACGGCACTGGCCGCTCCCTGCGTTCCAGCTTCCGCGAGTTCCCCGTCCTCGGCAAGACCGGCACATGCTCCAACAACGGAACCCGCTTCGGCTGGTTCGCCTCCTACGCCAATACCCCCAACGGCCGCATCGTCACCGTCGTCTTCCTGGAGGGTGGCCGTCCCATGTTCGGCCCCAAAGCCGCCGAAATCACTGGCCAGCTCTACCGAGCGCTCTGGGACAGCAACTACTTCGACTCCAAATCCCCCCAACTCGCCAACTCCACCCATTCCCTCCGCAGCAATCCATGACTCCATATCCAAGTGTCGGTTGCAAGTTGTCAGCTCGTCATTCCGCCCCTCAACTCCGCGCCGGAGGGTTCCCCAAACTTCACCTTTGCTTGCATCGCCTGCATCCACCTGGGCAGCGAGGACATCAACTCTTATAGAACGCAGATTTGTTTGCCAGGCTACGCCGCGACCCCTGCCAGCCCATCCCGTCCTGGTTTGCTCAAATCTCACTTGCCCCTTTCGTTATAGAGCAAGTGCAAACTGTCCTAAAACAGCACACCATCAGGCCGCCAGCATAATTATGCTAGCTAGTTTGCCGGTTTTTCCGCTATAATAGAATTTGGAGAAGTGCCCAATGAAGAGCCTTCGCAAACTTATCGCGGTGCTGGCAGTCACTATGATTGCCACGCACGCCGCGTTTGCTGGGTACGGTGTGCCAGAGATCGCCCCTGCGATGGGGACTGGAGCGCTCGCGCTTCTGGGCGGTGCCATCCTGGTCATCCGGGGCCGGGCCAGGCACTAAGCCGCATCAAACTCCAAGCCGCGCTAAGCTCTTACCTGAGTCCACTGTTTTGTCCAGCAAGATAAAATCTTCGCCCGATGACGCTGCCATCATCGCCAGAGGCGTGTGGTCGAGAGTCCTCGGCAACTCCATCTACTCGCGCTGCTGGTGGACGGCCGGCATCCTCATGCTCGAGTGCATCCTCGCCACCACGCTGCCCCATGGCTGGTTACAGGGGCAGAGCGGCTACACGGCGCTGGGCCAGCTTGTCACGCTCAATCCGCTGCCCTTTCGCTGGTTGCAGGCGCGCACCGTCACTACCTCCACCATCTTCTTCTGTGTCGCTCTGCTCTTCTTTGCCCGTGACAAGCTCAAGGCCTTGCCCTGGAGCGCCACGCCTCTCCACAAGCTCTGGGCACTGCTTCACGCTTCCGCCCTCCTGCTGTTTGTCGCCACGGACCTTTTCCTCGCCAATGTTGCAACGCCGGGCACTCCCCTTGAGCGTGCAGCCATGGCCGCCTGGTACGGCTTGCTCGTCTCTTTGCCCGTCACTCTTGGCGGAGCTCTGATTCATCTCCCCGATCCGCTGCGCCTGGTTCGCAGTCTGGGCAACGCCTGGGGCCTGGCCGCGGTCTGCGATGTCCTCATGATGTCCGTGCGCAGCCTGCTGATTATCGCCTGGGACAGGCCCGATTCCTGGCTCGGTCATGCTATGCAGGTGGCCACGTTTCGCGGTGTAGCCGTGTTGCTGGGTTTCTTCACCCCCAATGTCGTCACCGATCCAGCGCATTTTGTCGTTGGCACCCACGCCTTTCCCATCTTCATTGCGGACCAGTGCTCCGGCGTCGAGGGACTGGCCCTCATGTTGAGCCTCACCGTGGGATGGCTCCTCTACGCGCGCCGCGAACTGCGGCTTGCCCGCGCCCTGCTCCTGGTGCCCTTCTCGCTCCTCCTCAGTTGGCTGCTCAACCTGGTGCGGCTCGCTGTCCTCATCGCAATTGGCAATGCAGGCTATCCCGATGTGGCGCTGGGCGGTTTCCACTCCCAGGCCGGGTGGATTCTCTTCAGTTGCGTCGCCCTGGCATTCCTGCTCACGGTCAACAACGTCAGTTGGTTTCGACTCTCCGGCCCCGTCCTGGCAACGGTCCCATCCACCGCCCCTCAGGTCAACCAAGTCCCTCTGGCTCGCACCAATCTCGCCGCGGTCTATCTTCTGCCCTGGCTTGCAATCCTCGCCGCGGGACTGCTGGCCCAGGCTGCATCCGACGGCTTTGAATGGATGTATGCGCTCCGCCTTATCGCGGCCCTTGCCGTCTTCTACGCCTACCGCCGCCACTACCTCCGCATGGACTGGCGGTTCGGATGGCTCGGTCCGGCAGCGGGCGTTCTGGTCTTCACCCTCTGGATCGCGATCGACCAAGCGATCGGCAGGGATTCCGCAATCTCCAACGGAGCGCTCCTGACCGGCGTCGCCCAGGGGCTAGCGCGGCTCAGCCACATCCAGCGCGTCGCATGGATCATTACCCGCGTTATCGCCGCTGTCACCACCGTCCCGCTCGCCGAAGAGCTTGCCTTTCGCGGATACATCGCCCGCCGCATCCTATCGCCCAATGTCGAGAGCGTCTCGCTCGGCAGCCTCAGCCTGGTTGCGGTACTCGCCAGTTCGCTGGCATTCGGCATCCTGCACGGTCGCATGTGGCTCGCCGGAACGCTGGCCGGAGTTGTCTTTGCCCTCGTCGCCAGGCTTCGCGGCCGGCTGGGAGAAGCCGTCGCCGCGCATGCCACGGCGAACCTGTTGCTCGCTCTCTGGATCATCGCCCGCGGCAACTATTCCCTGTGGTGAGCGGTCAGAGAATAGGGAACAGTGGTAGTCGATAACGCTGCCATCCCGAGCGCATCTTTCGAGCGCGAAGGACCCCGCCCAACAGCCAGCAACTCAATGCTTGATTAGCCACATCGCCCAGCTCGCCGCGATCGTTCCGCCGACGAACAGAGCAAAGCAGAGCGCGCCAAAGCGCACCATCTTCTTCGGCTCGGACCGCTGCGTGATGCCGAAGACAATGGAGGTGAAGAGAGAGAAGAGCAGTACCGCGCTGAAGTGAGAGATGGTCACGACTGCTTCCTCCCGCTGGCCAGCGAATGCGCATCCACCGCGGCGACGATGTTCAGCAATCCAGCCACCACGATGAACTTCGTCCCATAGTCCGCCACGGCCACCAGCACCGGAGCCTGTCCCCAGCCCAGCAGCCGCGCCAGCCCGTAGAGCAGGCCCGATCCAAGGTCGCCCGCAAAGCCCAGCATGTCCAGCGGCTCACCTGTATTCGGCGTGTAAACCTTGCCCTGGAGCGCGACGCCGATGGCGAACATCCCCACGATCGAGACCAGCAGCAGTGCCGCGCGGACCCACTTGCCCAGCAGCAGGTGTCCCGCACCGGGAACCAGCCAGCCCGCTACCAGCGCCACCACCGGAGAGACGCCGCTCGCGACCGAATTCCTGCTCCCGGTCTTGCCACCAGCCGCCGCGGACACCTGTACCTTGGTCGTCATTCAAACCCATCATACCAGCCGAATGCAGGCTCGGGGGCCAGCATCGTGTAGCCCACCACCACCACTCCGTCCAGAGAGTATTCTTGAGGGATAAAAAGTCAGACCAAGCCAGTACCGAGAGGAATGGAAGATGACACACAAGAAGATCGCATCCGCACGCACCGCGCTCCTGCGCATTGCACTCGTCACGCTGGCCGCCGGCATCTCGACCTTTGCCGTAGCCCAGACCGCGCCTGCGCCAACGCCCGCACCAGCGTCCACGGCAGCGGCCCCAGGCCAGACGCCACCGTTCAACGGCATTGCCCACATCGCCATCCGCGTGCAGAACATCGCCGCCTCGCTCGCCTTCTACAACAAGCTTGGTTACCAGCAGGCGTTCGCCAACACCTCCGCCGACGGCACCGTAACGCAGTCCTTCCTTAAGCTCAACGACAAGCAGTTCATCGAACTCTACCCGGCCACGGCGCGCGATACACAGGTTGGCTTTCTCCATCTCTGCTTTGAAGGCTCTGACCTCAACGCCACCCACGACTTTTACGTCGCCGAGGGCCTCGCCCCCATCTCCGTGCGCACCGCCGCCGCAGGAAACCTGCTCTTCACCCTCAAGGGGCCGCAGCAGCCCACCTTCGCGCAGAACATCGAGTACACCCAATACATGCCCACCTCGCGGCACACGTTGGACATCGGCCAGCACATCGGCCCCGACCGCGTCGCCGACAAGATGACCGTCGTCGCGCTCGCCATGCAGGACCCCGCCGCCGCCCGCGACTTTTACCTCACCAAGCTCGGCTTCACCGCGTCGAAGTCCAACCCGATGCTGTTCAACCTGCCCGGCACATCCGGCCAGATGGTCGAGATCGTTCCCGCCGATCCGCTTGGCTCCAGTTCCAGCATCGTCCTCACCACCCCCAGCCTAGACAAGTCCGCGGCGCAGCTCACGCGCCAGCAGGTCGCATTCAAGCGAGCAGCTTCCACCACAACCGACGCCAACGGCAAGACGCGCAGCGAAGAGATGATTACCGTCACCGATCCCGACGGAAACATCCTGCGCATCGCAGCCGCCCACTGACCGTTGTTTTTATGACCTTACGCGAAGCACTCACGAGCGCCACCCGCCAGCTCGACGCGTCACCTAGCCTGCGCGCCGATGCCTCCCGCGACGCCGCGCTGCTTCTGCGCCATGTGCTTGGAATCTCCCACGCCGAGCAACTCGCCGATCCCGAGCGCGCGCTCACCCCCGCGCAGCAGGCCGCGTATGATGCACTCATCCAGCGCCGTCTTGCCAACGAGCCGATCCAGTACATCACCGGCGAGCAGGAGTTCTACGGCCTCACCCTGCGCGTCACGCCCGCCGTCCTCATTCCCCGCCCCGAGACCGAGCAACTCGTCGAAGCCGTTCTGGCTGAGCTGAATCTCACGCAACCGCTGCGCATTCTCGACGTAGGAACCGGCTCGGGAGCCATCGCCATCGCGCTCGCTTTCCACCTGCCCCACGCGCAGATCACTGCCGTCGATCTCTCCGCTGCCGCGCTTGAAGTTGCCGCCGCAAACGCCGCGCGCCATGCGCTCGCCGACCGCATCCGCTACCTGAAATCCGATCTACTCGATGCGTTCCCGCCTGACGAAACCCCATTCGCCGCCATTGTCTCAAACCCGCCCTACGTTCCCACCGCCGACCGCGCCAGTCTGCATCCGCAGGTGCGCGACTACGAACCTGCTGCCGCGCTCTTCGCCGGCCCGGACGGTCTCGACATCTACCGCCAGCTCATTCCCCAGGCGCGCGCCGCTCTCCAGCCCGACGGCCTGCTCGCACTTGAGATCGGCCACGGGCAGCGCGAAGCCATTGCTTCCCTGTTGTCCGACTGGAACCAACTCCGCTTCCTCGACGACCTGCAACACATACCGCGCATCGCCCTCGCCCGCAAGCCGTGAACTACGCAGGCCAAAGCCAAGCCGCACCGCGAACCCCGCTTGCATCCCCGTGCTTCGCCTTCAGCACCGGAGTTGCAAGCTCTCCGCCGCCAAACAGATGCCGCGCAATCAGCGCAGGAAGGTGCGCATAGAGCCGGTCCAGTTTCGACAGCCCGCCGCCAATCACGATCACGTCCGGGTCGAGCAGGTTCACCACCGACGCCAATGCGCGCCCAGCGCGGTCTTCCAGCCGCACGATGCTGGCCTCGGCTGCCGCGTCGCAGCCCGCCGCCGCGGCGACAATCTCCGGCCCGCTGAGCCGCTTGCCGGTGACGCGTTGGTGATCGTTGGCTAGCCCGGTGCCGGAGATCCAAGTCTCGAGGCATCCGCGCTGGCCACAGAAGCACGCAGGTCCGGGCAGCTCACCGGCTGTCGCCCAGGGCAACGGATTGTGTCCCCACTCGCCCGAAACACCGTTTGGCCCCACGCGCACTTGCCCATTGACGGCAATGCCGCCGCCGCAGCCTGTGCCCAGAATCACCGCGAAGACCAGCCTTGCGCCTGCCGCCGCGCCGTCGGTGGCTTCCGAGACGGCCAGGCAGTTGGCGTCGTTGGCGCAGTGCACGGGCCTCTCCAGCGCCGCCGCAAGGTCGCGCTCCAGCGGCTGGCCATTCAGCCATGTCGAGTTGGCGTTCTTCACCAGCCCTGTCGCGCGCACGATCGTTCCCGGAATCCCCACGCCCACCGAAGCCGCTTCGCTCGCGCTGCCGCCGACGCGCCGCTCCAGCTCCCGCACCACCTCTACAATCGCCCGCACCGTCGCCGCGTAGTTGTGCTGCGGCGTTGCGATGCGCAGCCGCGCCATCTCCGCGCCGCGCTGGTCCAGCGCGAGTCCTTCGATCTTGGTGCCGCCCAAGTCGATTCCGATGCGTATCCGTTCCGTCATACGCCTCCCTGAAGACTGTACCGCACTCGCTAGCGCGCGGGTCACCCTCACGCACGATGGACCGTGAAAAGCTCAAACGGATTGGCCGGGTATATCGATGAAAATGTAAACTGTCGCAGCGTCCATCGGTTGCTACGCCGTCGCAGCGCAACTCCTGTCAGTGCTTGATCCGAAAGGCCTCCACCTCATGAAATTCCTCCGCCGTCTCGCTCTTGTCTGCTGCACCACTCTGATTTGCTCGTCCCTGTCGACGATGGCCACGGCACAGGCCGCGCCCGCCGCAGCGCCACAGGCCGCGCCACGAACCGCGCCACGGACTCCGTCGCTTACTGCACCGCTTGCTGCGCCAGTGGATCTGAAGTTCGATTTCAGCGCCGGCCCCGCCAAGCCCGGGTTCACGCGAGTCGCTCCAACGGCCGTCTACGCGGACGACGCAGGCTACGGCTACGAACCCGGCGCGCAGGTCTCCATCGGCGACAACGGCAACACCACTACCAGCGACAAGCCGTTTTTCTTCTCCGCCAAGGTTCCCGAGGGCAACTTCAACATGATTGTGACGTTTGGCGACTCCACCACCGCGACCACCACCACCTTCAAAGCCGAGTCTGGCCGCCTGATGCTGGAGCGCGTCCCGGTCCCCGCAGGCCAGGTCGCCGAGCGCACCTTTACCACCAACGTCCGCACGCCGCATCTGCCCAAGCTGCCCACCAACGCCACCGGCCGCGAAGAGGTGAGTCTGGACCAGTTCGACGGCGGCAATACGCGCGACTGGGACAACAAGTTGACCGTCGAAGTCGTCAGCCCGCACGCCGCGCTGCGCTCCATCGAGATCGCCTCGGCCCCGACCGCGCCCACCATCTTCATCGCCGGGGATTCCACCGTCACGGACCGCGATGGCGGCGGCGATGTCAGTTGGGGACAACTGCTTCCCGTCTTTTTCAGGCCCGGAGTCGCGGTTGCCAACAACGGGCAGTCCGGCGAGACCATGAAGTCATTTATGAATGCGCTGCGTCTGGACAAGATGCTCAGCCAGATGAAGAAGGGAGACTATCTCTTCATCCAGTTCATCCACAACGACTCGAAGGCGAGCTGGCCGCAGACCTATGTGGAGCCGGAGACCACCTACAAGGCGTATCTGAAGGTCTATGTCGCCGAGGCCCGGCTGCGCGGCGCAACCCCCGTGCTGGTGACGGCGATGGACCGCGGTGCGCGCGGCACCGGAGCGCCTACCCACGGCCATGGAGGCTATCCCCAGGCCATGCGTGAGGCCGCCCAGGAGGAGCACGTCCCGTTCATCGACCTCTACAGCATGAGCGATACCTTATATGAGTCTGCCGGAACCGACGCAGGGAAGATTCTCGCCGACGGCACCCACTCCACCGCGTACGGTGGCTACGAGTTCGCCAAGTGCATGGCGATGGGCATCCAGCAGAACAAGCTCGATCTCGCCAGCTTCATCGTGGACGGCTTCAAGGACTTCGATCCTGCCCATCCCGACACCGCCGCCGCGCTCAACCTCGATCCACTCTTCACCGGCAGCGGCGGCGGTCGCGGGCCTCGCCCCGGCGGCGCACCGGCAACTCCAGGCGCAACCCCAGCGGCGAATTCCCCCGCGCCCGGCAACCCTGGGCCTGGGCCGCTCTGAAGCAATCTCCTTCCGAGGAGTTTGACAACTTGCATTGACCTCGATCAGGCCGGTCGAAGTTCTGGCCTAATGGCGCCGCTGGTAGCTGGATTGCCCAGTAAGTGACGGCGAGCCGGTCACATCTTTCGCATGTTCCCCGCTGTTTCCGTGCTTTCGGAATTCAATGGACTGCCATTGAGGATGAGCGTCGCACAACGATTGTCGAAGGCATGTTCCCACTTGGCGACCACGATGGTTGCAACTCCGTTGCCAATGATGTTGGTAACGGCGCGCGCAGCATTGGTGAACTGTTCCACGCCGAGCAGCAGGACCAGGCCCGCGGCAGGGATCTGGTGCATGGTCGATAGCGTCGCGGCCAGAGTGACAAAGCCAGCTCCGGCGACTCCGGCTGATCCCTTCGAAGTGAGCATCAGCACCAGCAGGACCACCAGCTCGTCTGCCAGGCTGAGGTGCGTGTTGGTGGCCTGGGCGATGAAGATCGCGCCCATGGAGAGATAGATGGCGGTGCCGCCCGCGTTGAAGGTGTAACCCGCGGGCATCACCATGCCGACGATGGACTGCCCGCAGCCGAGCTGCTCCAGCTTGAGCATCAAGGGCGCCATCACCGCTTCCGACGAGGACGTTCCAAGGGTGATGAGAATCTCTTCGCGGAAATAACGCAGCAGCTTGAACAGGCTGAACCCGGCTGCCCGCGCGATGCCGCCCAGCACCACCACGACGAAGACGATGGAGACAATCCAGACCTCGGCGGTGAACTGCGCCAGCGGCTTCAAGCTGCGCAGGCCATACTGGCCGATGGTGTATGCCATGCCTCCGAAGGCCCCAATGGGCGCAAGGCGCATCACAAAGCGCACGATGCCGAAGAGGCCTCGCAGAAAAAGGTCCAGCAGATTGACCAGCGGGCGTGCCGCCTCGCGGAACTGCGAGAGCGCCAGACCGAAGAGCACGCCGAAGAGGATGATCTGCAGCACATTGCCGCTGACAAAGGCATCGCCGATGCTGGACGGAATGATGTTCAGCAGAAAATCCGCAACACCGAGATGCTGGGCAGTCGCCGCGTATCCGGCGATGGCTTTCGTATCCAGCGTGGCCGCATCGATGTTCATTCCGCGGCCGGGGTGCAGCAGAGTGATGGCGATCAATCCCATGAGCAGAGAGACCGTGGAGACCACTTCGAAGTAGAGCAGGGCCTTGACGCCCACGCGCCCCACTTCCTTCAGGTCACCCATCCGCGCGATGCCGATGACGACGCTGGCAAAGATGATGGGCGCAAGCGTCATGCGGATCAGGCGGACAAATCCGTCGCCCAGCGGCTTGAGCGCCACCGCCTGGCGGGGGAAGAAGATACCCATGAGGATGCCGAAGACGATGGCCACCAACACCTGCAGCCACAACGGCCCCAGCAGGGGGCGGCGAGAGGCCGGAGTTGCAGCGCGGGAAATTTTTTCAGGCATGGTGTGTCTACTCCGCAAGCGACCGCATCACGCGGATGAGATCTGCCTTTCCTTCAAAACCGATGCCGGGCAGATCGGGCATGGTAATGAAGCCGCCCTCGACGCGGACTCCGTCGGGAAATCCGCCGAAGGGCTGGAACAGGTCGGGATAGCTTTCATTTCCGCCCAGACCGAGTCCGGCTGCAATGTTCAACGACATCTGGTGCCCGCCGTGAGGAATGCAGCGGCGGGACGACCATCCGGCAGTCTTCAGCACCTGCAAGGTCCGCAGATACTCACACAGGCCGTAGGACAAGGCGCAGTCGAACTGAAGCCAGTCGCGGTCCGGGCGCATGCCGCCATAGCGCAGGAGATTGCGCGCATCCTGATGGCTGAAGAGATTTTCCCCGGTGGCCATGGGGCCGGGGTAGAACTCCGCCAGGGCAGCCTGCAGAGCGTAATCCAGCGGATCGCCTGCCTCCTCGTACCAGAAGAGAGGAACCTGGCGCAGCATTTTGGCGTAGGCAATCGCGGTCTCCAGATCGAAGCGGCCGTTCGCATCCACGGCAAGCTGCGCCTGGCTGCCAATCTCCGTGAGAACAGCTTCGATGCGTTTGCGGTCTTCGTCGATACTGGCGCCGCCGATCTTCATCTTCACCACGGTGAATCCACGGTCGAGGTAGCTGCGCATCTCCGCGCGCAGGGCAGCCAGGTCCTTGCCCGGATAGTAGTAGCCTCCGGCGGCATAGACGAAGACGCGCGGATCGGCCTGCACGCCGTGTCGCCCCGCAAGCAGCCGGAAGAGCGGCACGCCCGTGATCTTGGCCACGGCGTCCCACACCGCCATATCGATGGTGCCAACCGCAACACTGCGCTCGCCATGCCCGCCGGGCTTCTCGTTGTGCATCAGCACGGCCCAGATGCGGTCGGGATCAAGATTGTCGCCGGCGTCGTTCAACAGGCTTGCCGGCGCTGCCTCCAGAAGGCGGCGCGCAAATCGCTCGCGGATCAGTCCGCCCTGGCCATAGCGTCCATTGGAGTTGAATCCATAGCCGATGACAGGCCTGCCATCGCGGACCACGTCCGTGACGACGGCAACCAGCGAACACGTCATCCGGGAAAAATCGATGAATGCGTTGGCAATCGGACTGGAGATCGGCGCTGTGATTTCGCGCAGGTCGACAATACGCATGACGACTCCTTGCATAGCTTCAGTTCAACCAGTATGCAGTTCAGATGGGATTCACGCCACTGGCAGGCTCGCATCGAGGATTCATACGCGAGTTGAATCCGATGAAAGCTTTGTTCAGCGGGGGTACAGCCGCTAGTTCTCTGTAGGCTGCTCCACGTGGTCCACCACCACCACATCGATCGTCCCAGTTCCCGGCTACAGCTTCAGTCCAAGCTGCTCCTGCAACGCCGCAAAAATCGTAGGCCTGAAATCATCTGGCGTCTGCACCTCGCCCGCCGGCCCCAGCGACGAAGACCTGTCACTGGGGACCCGGTTGAGGAAAAAGCCGCTTAGAGGCTGTGGTTTCGCTCTATACCAATTCGAGAAATGCTGCCCCTATTCGAGTGTTGGATAATCCGGCCTTGGAGTATCGGGCGGAGTTGGGTACACCTTGCTGCCGTCGTTCAGCTCCAGGCGGAGGTAATCCCAGACAACGCCGGTGGTGACGTCTCCGGCGGGAACGGTGAACGTCATCTCATTCTCGCCCGGCTTCAGCAGCGAGGCGTCGAACTTCTGGATGTATTGGTTCCAGACGCCCTTATTGGTGTTGTAGCGCAGAGCGTTGGTAGCGATGGTATGGATGGTGCCGACGGTCTGTCCGTTGAGGCCGATGGACAGGTTGCCGGCGACGCTGGGATCGCTGCCATTGCCGCCGTCTGCCCCGGCCAGCGCCACGCGCAAGACTGCCTGCCCCTTGGAGGCCTTGGGCATGTTGAACTTGACGGTCCATGTGGTAGCCCGGCCGTGACCCCATTCAGACCACGGGTCCTTGGTGCCGGTTGGGAGAGCCACCCAGCCAAAGCGTTGGTTATAGGGGTCCTTGGCGGCGGGATTCTTCCATGCCTCGGTGTCGGAGTGCGGCACCTCCTGGAAGAACCAGTCCTTGTGGTAGTCGCTCTTGCCGATGGTGTAGACGATGTCGTTGGGGAAGAGGCCGCTATAGCGCAGACCCCAGCCCCAGAGCCAATAGTTGTCGCCGTCGCCTTTGAAGAATTTGTCGGCGGTGCGGTCGGGATAGCCGATCTCCCATATCTGCTTGCCATAGCGGACGGGCTGCCAGTCCAGTTTGCCCAGATCCACGGTCTTGCCTGCTTCCACGATCACCTTGGCGATCCTGTCGTATTCTCCGAGGACTCCGTTGGCAAATGCGCGCAGGACGTAGGTTCCGGGACGGACATTGGGGATGGTGAACCGTCCGTCCGCGGTGCCGACGACCCAGAACTGGTAGTGCTCGCCGTCATGCGGCCAGGTTACGATGTTGCCGTTCCCTGCCCGCGGGCTTGCATTGCCCTGAACATTCGGGGACGTGAGGCCAACGTTCAGATTCGGGAGGCTCTTGGAAGCGGCCTGCGGGTCGTTGAGGACGAGTTGCCCGGTGACCGTGCCGCGCTCCGCCTTGTGCAGGTAGTCCACGCCCTCAACCCAGCTATAGGGCCATGCGGCCTTTACCTCCTTCGACTTGGCAACCGCGTCATCCCACAGAGCGAGACTATTGTCATGCCAGACGGCGGGCACGGCTGGCATGCCGCTGCCGGAGGTGGCCGTCAGCTTGTCCAGCTCGGCCTGGGAGGGGTCCTTGGGATCGGCGATCCGGTTGAAGTAGACGAAGATCGGGCCGACGACGTGCCTCCACTCCTCTCCGGCGGGGATGCTGTTGCTCGCACCCCCGGCGTAGTGGCCGCTGGTCCAGTAGTCGAGGATGATTGCTTGATAGGATGCCGCCCCGGGAGCGGTCATGTGGTCGATCAGGTCCAGCCTCTCCGGGCCGCCGACAATGTATTCGGTCGATGGATTGATGAAGTAGACGCCAATGTGGTCCTTGGTGCTGGACCAGCCCCAGGCCTGGAGTTTGTACATCGGGGCGTTGTAGCTGTATTTGTGCTCGACCGAGTTCTTATAGATGCCAGTGGTGTAGATGCTCTGCTCCTTGGCATGAATCATGTGGTCTTCGGGCGCGTGGCTCATCAACTGGTTGCGGTCTTTATCGACGGAGATCCAGTCGAAGGTGGGGTTCATATCCTCCAGGATGAAGCGGCTTTCGCCCTCGCCGGCGCGAGGATAGGAAGCGTGATGGGTGTACTCGGCGTAGGTGTAGAAGCCGCTGGTGCCGCGCTCCAACGTAAAGCGCGTCTCAATGTCCATGCGGCCGTTGACGCCCTTGACGGAGACCTCTCCACGTTCTCCGCCGTTGGTCGCCGGGTCAATGGTCACTCTCGCGGTGATAGTGCCGGCAGGCGTCTGTTCCCAGTACTTGCCGCGGGTCAGGATCTCGACGCCGTGATAGACCAGCGACGACAGATTGCCGTCACGCTTGGGGACGGTGGCCTTGATGATGCCGTTGTCGAGGATCCAGCTATCTCCGTTGTCGGTGAGGGTCACCGGCGCGTTTACGGTGACTTTTTCGACCTTCGGCGAGGGATGAGCGGCTGGCTGCGCCATTGCGCAGGATGTCAGGGTACCTGCCAGGGCAAGAAATGTGGATACACAGAGGATCCGTGCTTTTGTCATGACGCAACCTTTCAGATCGAGCCTTGGGGGGATGAGCTTGAGCTTTCCGAAGTGAGAGAAGCATAGTAGTCTCGCCAGATTTCTGTCAAAGCAGAAAGCCATAATTCCATCCGGGGGTAAAACGGGGCTGATGAATGAACTCAGAGACGGGATTGAACCGCCGACGCGAGGGCCTCTTCAGGGCCGCGGGCGACCACTGAGCCGAGGCTCGGCTAGAGCGCGGCCTGGAATCTGAATCAAGTGAGAGATGGTGGCCAGAGACGGGATTGAACCGCCGACGCGAGGGCCTCTTCAGGGCCGCGGGCGACCACTGAGCCGAGGCTCGGCTAGAGCGCGGCCTGGAATCTGAATCAAGTGAGAGATGGTGGCCAGAGACGGGATTGAACCGCCGACGCCGGCCTTTTCAGGGCTGGACACGGCCATCGCTAACCCATTGATTCTGTTCACCATCTCTCTCAATTTCTCGCTCCCCGTGGGCGTTTTATTGGAACGTGAATGGAACGTGATTGAGAACGTGTCATCAGTTCACCATTGTTGACACGCCAAGGCTGTCCAGTTTGTCGATAGCACGCCGCTGCGATGAAGGAACGAACTGCTGATAAATGTCCAACGTCGTGCTGGCCCTTGAGTGCCTCATCTGAGCTTGTGCGTCCTTTACGTCGGCACCCGCCATCTTGAGCCACGTCGCATGAGAGGTCCGCAGGCATCTCCAGTTCACAAAGCCGATGCCGAGCTTCCGGCCAGCAGGTTTGATAAACCGCACGAGGATGTTGTTATCCCGCATAGGTGAACCCGACATCAGGCTTTGGAAAACCAAATCCTCTGGGTTTGCGGACTTCACAACATCGAACTCGCGAACGGCTCTCCCAGCCCTCACTCTGACCTTCAGACCTTTTAGGCTGTGGATGCGTTTGATAACCGTTTCGTTGACGGCTATCGTTGCATTGCTGGCTTCTGACTTTGGACATCCCCAATCCCCCCGACAGTACCGCTCGTCCACAGTTATGGAATCGGCGTGTACGTTGCGCCACCTAAGCCCAATCACTTCACTCACTCTGAGTCCGGTAAAGACCGCAACATAGACCATCGTTGCGTATGGCTCGGGAATGAGTTCGCTGAGGAGTTGAAACATCTGTGGGGTGACATACGGTTTGTTTCTGCTGCCGCGCTTGCTCGGGGGCAGGCGTACGCCCTCGACGGGATTGGCAACCAGCAAACCGTAGTGCTTCGCGGAAACCAGAATGCTTGAAAGCACATCCCGGATTTTGTCTATCGACTCATGGCTGAGAGTTGATCCAGACAGTCCAGAGAAATACTTCTGGACAGTGAGCGGCGTCAACTCCCTCAAGCAACTTGGACCGAACGCGGGGATCAAGTAATTTTTGATTACCCCCGAGTACCTTTCGCGTGTGCTTGCTGCCAGTAGGGGCAAATTGACCACCTTGTATGTTTGATCGACGTACAGTTGAAAGTTTGTCGCGGAGCCGAGTGTCACAAGCCCTTGGTTGAGGGGATTGATATGCTCTGCTGCAACCTTCTTTGCTTCCCGCACCGGCATCGTTGCCGGGGCTAGTTTGATCCGCTTGCGTTTTCTGATTCGTACCCCACTGACAAATTCATCCTGCCAGCAGAGTATCCACCAGAACGCGCCCTCTTGAAACGGCTTTGGGTTCTGGTATCTTCGTCGCGCCATTTTCTCCAGCTCCTCTCGGAGGGGCGCGGCGGAGTCGGTCGTGGTGACAACAGTATCAGACCTGAGGGAGACTCGAACAGGTTTCGGTTCATCGTAGCGTTCGAGACATTGCACCGAGTTGATCGGGGCCGGGTTGGCGGTTTCGGGGAAGACACTGATCGTGGGCTGCGCGGGGACCATACCCACGAATGCAAAGCTACATTTCTGCTTTTAACCTCAATATCCAATTTGTGTTAAAAATAAACTGTTTATACCGTTCTTCCCGACTTGCATACCAAGACATGCTTCATGACCAGAGCCGTTTATTCACAGAATGTTAACAATCAGCATGCTTGGCACCGGAATAGCTCTCCTTCAAACTTCACACCAAAATGCCCTTGCCCCCGGTCTTGACAGCGACCGGAGGTCGTTACTCCCAGCGCGACAGCGCCCTTCAAGCTGAGAATGTTCCCACGTGTCGGCAGCGCTACGCGACCTGCAAGGCAACGGCAACGTGCCATCCACACACCAGGCTCGAATCTCGGGCTCGGTCTCCGCGATCAACTCATCGACGGCGACGTAGTGCTCAACCTAGTTGGCGTCCAGTTAGGCGACGAGTACGCTGGCTGTGCGCACTCATCTTCTTCGCGGCGGCTAGACGGTGGTGGTTGATGATGTAACGGGAGCTGGCGGAGTGCTCGATGTCCTCGACGGCGATGGGGACGATGGCCGGAATCGACGTGGAAGGCAGGCCCGGGGCTGCTGTGCTGGCGAACTCGATCACGTCGCCGAAAATAGCACCGTTTTCTGGGTTTCCCAGCCGTCCTCCAAAAAATAACTTGTCTCATTTATAACTAATTTATTTTCATCTAGTTGCGACCGCGCAAGACGCGTCCGACGGCCCTCCAAAAGGAGGTTCTTGAGCTGCAAAATACTCATATTCCGATTTGTGAACTTCGACACAGTTAGTTGTGGGACGTCGCAGTCAGACCGCCCACCTAAGGAGGCCACCTATGGCCAAGCTCTTACACCTCGACGCCCTCACCCGCCGTCTAGCCCTCACCCTTCTACACGCGCTGCTGCGCACCAAACAGCCCGGCGACGCCGCTCGGGCTGCCATCATCCAAGCCTGGCTGATTGAACAGCTCATGATTCTCGGCAACGTGCTGCCGTTCGCGCAGTTTGAGCTGCTAGACATGGGCCACGCACTGTACCGCTCCACCGGCACCGCCCCGACCCTGGAGGAGCTCAGCGCCTACCTAAACAAAATATATGAGGGCGATCTGAACGAGGGCACTATCCTCTGGCACGAGTACCAGACCCTCTTGGCCACATTCCCCACCATCGGTCTCCCCCAGGCCCGCGCTGTGCTGGAGTCGATTTTCGCCGCCCTTACCGTCTCCCCGCAGTTCCCGGATGCGCCGATACGCCGCCGTGCCGACGGAACCTTCCTGGACAGCGCCTATGGCCCGGCTCTCTCGGGCGCTCCGAGCGAGCGTCTGCTCCATTTCTGCCTATACTATGCCTCCGACGGCGTGGGCTATATGCCTCTGCGGTCTATCCACGCCATAGTCGGGGGGTCGCTTACGGCCTTGCAGGGAGCGGTCCGCTCCCAGTTTCTGCGCGGCATTGTGGAGCGCAGCTGGGAGCGCGGGGTCGGCCCCATCGTGCGACTCCGTCCCGTGTATAGCCGCGCCGCCGCCGATGAACGCGCGGAATTCTCCCGTCGCCTCACCCCTGCCTATGCAGACGAGCAGCGCTGGAAGCGTAATCGTGAAGACCAGAAGGCTGAGGACGCAGCCGCACTGGCATGCTACCGCGAGGATAGCCGCCGTCGCGCACCGGAGCCCGATCTGGAGTCCTGGACTCCGATCACTGACGATGCGGCGGCGAAGAAGGTCGTGCTCGCATGAACCCGATCCCCCGCACTTACTGCAACTGGGATGCTATCCACCGCGCAATCCAAGCGGTGGATGGCATCCCGCTTCTACCCGCCGGGGCGGTGGCTATATTAGTCGTCATCGCCCGCCACATCAATGCAGACACAGACATTGCTTACGCCTCCTACGATACTTTCCTCGCGGAGGCCCATGTAGCACCACGGACAAGCTCGCGAGCCCTCAATGCACTCGTCAAGGCCGGGCTCATCGTGCGCATCTCCGGTGGTTTTCCTAACCGCTCAAACCAGTACAGGCTGGGCGAGAGTGTGCCTGAGTTCGTAGCGACGGAGAAAGTGGAGAGATCCACCCACCCGAAGTCAAGCCAGAGCCAGAGCCAGAGACCGGGTCCGCAGACATCGGAGCGGGATGTCGCCTTTAACAAGCTACTTAACTACGTTTAACGGAGCAGATTATGGAAGAGTTGAACGCAGCAACCGCGCCACACCGGTGGACGGAGTCAGAGATGTATGTGCAGAATCAAGGGTGTGAGAGCCTTGGGTTGCGCCGTACCACTCCCGCGTTTAAGGCCGCACTGACCGAGGAAACATATTGGGAGCGCGTCGAGGAACTACCCACCCTTTCCCCGGAGCAGGACAAGGCCGTAAATTTAGATGGGATGATATGCCCACTATGCACGGGGTACGGAAACGTACTGCTGCAGCATCGCGGCGAGACCACCGGCATCGAGATACCTCGATCGGTCGCATGCGCCTGTCAGCGAAATCGCCGGTTTTGGAGGGAGTTCGGAACAACCGTTGACTCCCGCTTCATCGACGCCGACTTGGACACCTTGGAACCATCCGGTAAGGTGGTCACGCCGATCGCGAGACAGGAGAAGCTGCACGCGGCACTGAAGGCGCACCCCGACGCCAGCATGTTGTTTACCGGACCGAGCGGCGGCGGAAAAACCTACCTAATGGCCTGCTTGTATCGGCACGCGGTGCAGCAGGCTATCGAGGAGCAAAGGGCTGCAAATGACCTCTGCGAGTCTGTTTGGTGGACAGCGGCTTCAGTGATGTTGAACGAGCATGTGGCTTGGGAGATCACCTCGGATAAGGACGATAAAACCGACCCGCGCTATGTGACCGAGGCCAAGATCCAGCGGGCCGCCAAGCACGGATGGAAGCCGAGGCTTTACATCGACGAGCTGGACAAATGGGCGGTAAGTTCATTCAAAGGGGGGAGGCTGTACGAGGTCATAAATTCCTGTTATCGGGCTGGCGGGGTCGTCTGCGCAACCATGAACAAGAGCTCGGAAGAGTTCGCGAAGATGCTCCAAGATAGGGATCTGGCAGAGTCGATAACACGAAGAATAGGCGCAGACGGTGGCTTCATTGTATGTGTTCCGTGAGCGCAGAGTTGTGTGCAAGTTGTGTGCACAGAGACGGTCCGAGACTCAATTCGGACCGTTTTTTCGTTTTCCGAACTGTGTTGCAGCAGATAGGGTTAAAAAATCTCACGGCCTGGGTGGCCGTGGGATGGCCGTGACTTGGCCGTGACTTGGCCGTGGGATGGCCGTGGGATGGCCGTGACTTGGCCGTGGGATGGCCGTGACTTGGCCGTGGGATGGCCGACGTACTATAGCTTTAAAGTATTAAAGCTTAAAGCTTAAAAAGTAGAAGGGGTTTCCCTCTTCAGATTTGAGATAAAAGGCAAAGTGCATCCAGCTTTCGCTGGACCAAGACAAGAACAAGCAACAACAGCTCCACCCACTCTGCTACGCAGAGCGGCTTCGCAGAGACAAGAACAAGCAACAGCTCCCTGTCCACATGCTGAGGCCAATCCTGAAACATATATCCTGTGCGATCCTAAAGACCGCTCTAAGGTGGCCGCGCCGCCTCCGCCATGCCCCGCGCACCCCTCCGCCGAGATCCATTCCTCCATCGCCGCCGCAGCGACGCTCCTGGGGTCTCCTAGGGCTGCTTCCACTCCGAGCTTCGGAATCGATGCCTGCCACCTTGCCTCCACCGTCACCGTCCCCGCAGAAGGCCGGTCACTTGCGGCTTCGTCACCTTCTGCTCCATCTCCGGCCAGTTCGCAACCATCCCGACCAGCGCCAGCCCTCGCCTTCGCCGCCACTGCGATGCGACCGGAACTCGCCCGGGAAGAAGTGTGCCCGGCGTTTGCGGCGCGGTGTCTCCAGGCATCTTTATGACCATGGCCCCCGCGCTCACCGCAACGCGTAACCACTACACCTCCACGGACGGCTTCGCCACAACCTCCAGCTTGCGCGCCGCCAGAATCGTATTCAGCGAGGCCGCCGCCCCCGCTTCAGAGCCTCCCGGCACGAAATCGCCCAAAAGCCACCCGACGAAGGTCTCCGAGGTGAGTTTGGGAATTCTCACAAAATCGCCTGCCACCGCGTCGGAGCCGATTTGAGGGTTAGGGTTTGCCAGGTGATGCTGACGGGCTCTGGATTGGTGCGCAGGCCCGGGAAATACCTTATTGACCATCTGCCTCGGTGTTTTGAGACGGTTTCACTGACCGCAGAGGTTGTTGGGACTGCTCCGGTGCGGCCAACCCCAGTCTCTCCGGGGCTTGGCAACCGTTTCCGGTTGGCTCTCGACTCGGCTACGGGCAACGTGGCACGGCCTTTTGACCGCCTGAAGGGGCAAACGCGGGCAGGGTGGACAGGTCTGATGTCCTGAAGACTGGCGCACGAGCGCCCACCAGCGTCTACCAAACCACCCCCGCCGACTGGCATTCCCGCATCGCCCAGCCCTCCCCAATGCCGCCATCCTACAGCAGCAGACCCACATCGTAAGACTAAACAGCTAATTCAACTGACGTGCCCCAACAGTTGAATTGTCGTCAGTGTTGATAAGCTTTCCGTCGCAGACAGTTACGTTGTCGGTATCGATCCATAAACTCGAATCAACGGTGTCAACGCTATCCACTTTCCAAATGCTATCGTCCTCTAGCTTGAGGATCTCGCCATCACTCATTACAGAATCAACCCAGTGGCCACTTTCGCACCCATTGGATCGCGTGTAATGACTTATTGCCGTTGGCGATTTAGTCAAAGTGTTGAATAGAGAGTCCAGAGTTTGAGAGTTTGTGGACAGGAACGATCTGGAATGCAGCGGCATCGTACCTCCGCTTTTGCGATTAGCGTTCCATGACGAAGCAAGCATCTTCGCTTCTTCTGATTGTGATGGAGTGAGAACCAACTGTACTTTAGTCAGATATCCGGCGACCACTTCTGGGTGCTCAGCGACAGCCGTTTGTGCAATGAGACACCAGGCGTATGCCATCGTTGGATCTGTACCCAGCGCTGTATTTCTCTGATATGCGTTGCAGAGTGAAACTTGTGTAGGCTGATATCCGTTTCTGGCGGACTCCAGAATCCAGCTTAGCTTTTCTGAATCGTTCTTCGGTGTTCCATGACCACCATAGGCCTCTGCCAAATTGGATTGCGCTTCTGGATTGCCCTTCAGCGCGGCTTTGTAGAACCACTCGAAGCCGACTGCGTCATTCTCAGGTACACCATCGCCGTATCTATATGCAACCCCAAGAGCGTTTTCAGCCCTTGCGTCACCTTGGCCAGCTGAGCGTCTGAACCATCCGAGTGCCATAGCTGAATCTCTTGGGGTCGTGGGCGACCCATGCTCGTAAAGCAGCCCCAGATGAAATTGAGCGTCTGCGTCTCCCTGCTGTGCCTTGGCCTGTAGTTGATGCAAGGTTTGTTTCGGTTGAGTTTGTGATATGCAGAGAGCAGTTTCGAACAGGAACACGGATACAAATATAGCCAGAAGCGGTGTTCGAAAAGTATTGGACAATGCGTTCATTGGAGTACCTCATAGATCACTAGAAGGATAGGGCATCTACCAATAACCCTCCCAACCGACGGGTGGCCCACCCACAAAACCATCTTGGGTGCCCCATCCTTCACAGTACGTGGCGAAGGGTGGGATGTAAACAGTGCATCCACGATGGCATTTTCACTACCTGTGGACGAACGAGTCCTGTTCACGCTTCAGAGCGGCGTCAATAATATTGCGCAAATCAACTGCCATCGCGTTGATCCTCAGCAATTCCTCTGTAGTGAAATTGTCCAGTACTATCTTCTCGGCGTCAGAAAACACCGATTTATTCTTGTCGCTGATACGAGCCATATGGCGAGATCTCCTTCGACTGGATCACCAAGAACCCACGATTTTGAATTTGAGCTTGCCGTTCGGGGCCTCTATCGTGAGATAGTTTCCCTTCCGAGTGGCAGAGAAGCTCCCAACATCACGAGTTGTACAGATGGTGTCATCGCCAAGAGTTGAGCATGCTGTCGCGTCTGGGCGCATCTTCTCTGGTGCGCTCGGGTCGATTTTCGCACAATTTCCATCTCTGGCAGAACAGAAAAGGTCGGCGTGATCCCCATTCGGCAAGATAACCTTCGCAGATGCGGTTACACTGCCTCCCAGCTTACTTATCGTTATCGACCCACTCGTTTCGACAACCTGAACCTGAAACTTGTCGGCTGCGAAGGTTTTTGAACCACAACACCACAATGAGCAAAAGCACAAAAGTGCAGATACCTTTCGCATCTCTCTTCACCTCGGGGCAGCCCGCTCATCTCTCTTCACCTCGGGGCAGCCCGCTCATCTCTCTTCACCTCGGGGCAGCCCGCTCATCGCAATAAGACCGCGACGAATGGAGTACCCAGTCTATATGCAGTGGACCTGATGGTCCATAATTTCACCAAGCACTGACAAATTCGCCTGCTCAAGCTGCTCTAGCTGACTGTCCGGTCGGAGACCCCAACCGATTTCAGAAATTCTAGCCCGAACGGCAATAAACCTCTCCTCAAGTCTTTCGCATTCCTCGCACATCAGTCTTACCTCCATCTTGAGTGTGAAGCGGCTCACTGTAAGTTGCAAGAGTGTATAGCGCCAAAACAGTAAATAAATCGAGCTGCTTGCCGATCAGATCGGGCGAGCGGCCCACTCACAAAACCATCTTGGGTGCCGGGTGCCCCAACTCTCGATTCTGAGATGGGAGCATCGCGCAAAGGCGCGACCGGGTCCCCGGAGAGCGGACTTGGCTGGCTGGTGTGGGCGACCGCTCCCGCCCATCCACTCTTCGAGATGCTCTACGCCGTGCCAACCACCATCACTCGCGCCGCGCCCTTCGCCACCACCCCACGGACGAAGACCTGTCCGCGGGAACCCCGGCCCGCCGCCGGCGGCGGGGCCTGAACCTCGATCACCACATCATGTTCCAGGGCCGTAGCGAAATGCATCAGCCGCTCCACCGAAAACCCCTCCAGCTTGTACCCCTTCAGCGCCGAGACCTTCGGCTGATTCACGCCCAGCAACCGCGCCGCCTCCGCCTGGGTCAGCTTGTGAGCCGCCAGAATTGCATTCAGCGAGGCCACCATCCGGCGGTGCGACCGCCCACGAGATATGAGACGCAGAGCTTCGTGTCGGCGTCGATTCCTGTCCATGTCCAAACGTCGCCCTAGCCAACGGCCTTTTGCTCAAGCGTTACATTCTTCGCCTTCGCTCCAGACGCCATGCGCCCCGTAATTCCTTCAAATTGCAGCCTGCCTACTGGCCTGCTTTTACTCCGCCCTTGACAGGTGGTATGCAGCAGCAGCGCAGTCCATATCCTCAAGCAGCTTGAGTACTGTGTGCTCGGCAACTCCCGCCAGGCGACATGTTGCATTGATCGAAACTCACTCGACTAGAGCGGAGACGACTTGGGTGCATTTTGCTGTGCTGAGGCGATTCATGATGAAACCATATTATACTTGCTAGGGCAAGTAGTATAGTAAAATATATGCACGGGCAGGTATTGACTTTAGCCAATAGGTGCCCTATATTCGGAGGTGTGAGGTTGGCTATGGTTGAGAAAAGCATCAATGCAAATGCTGCCGGGAAGGCATTATCAAAACTTGGGGCTTCTAAGGGTGGCGATGCTAGAGCCGCCAAGCTAACCCAGGCGCAACGCTCTGATATTGCCCGCAAGGCGGTTCAAGTCCGATGGGCCAAAAAGAAGGGCTATATTGACCCGGCGATTTCTCCCGAGGAAACCATCTTGTCCGAGGAGTCAAGGCTGCCTGAGGCCAAATACAAGGGATTTCTCTCTCTGATGAATCTAGAGATTCCCTGTTACGTCTTGGATACTGAAGAGAGAGTGATTGGGCGCACTGCGACGACGGAAATGTTGAGCGGTTTCAAGGGCCAAGGAGACCTCGAAGGATACTTGCGTTCGCAGAACCTCAAGTCATTCATAAATATAGATTATGTAGTCGCGAACATGGTCTCATTCCGCCTGCCAGAAGTTGAGCAGTTAGGACGTTCTGTAAAGGGTCTACCGACCGACCTTCTCATTGAGATTTGCAAGGGTCTAGTGGGGGCACTAGAGGCTTCTCAGCGTGACGAAGTGAAGCTGACGCCGCGTCAGTTGTCGATGGCCGTGCAGGCCAGCATGTTTCTCGTTGCCTGCGCAAAGACGGGGTTGGATGCTCTTGTCGATGAGGCAACAGGCTACCAGCACGACCGCGCAGAGAACGCATTGCAGGTCAAACTCCGGGCATACCTAGAGAAAGAAATGCGCAAATGGGAAAAGACGTTTCCTGATGATCTATGGTTGGAGTTTGCACGTTTGACAAACTGGAAGGGAACAGTCACACAGCGACCAAAATACTGGGGCTATTTGGTCATGAATCTTGTTTACGCATATCTGGATGCGGATGTCGCGAAGTGGCTTAAAGAAAACGCACCGCGGCCCCAGAAGGGCCAGAATTACCATCAGTGGCTGACAAGCCAGTATGGTCTTAAAAAGCTGGTGGAGCACATATGGATGCTCATTGGCGTATCAAAGACTTGCCATAATCTAGACGAACTTAAACACAAGATGGAGCGGATGTTTGGGAAGACCGAGTTTCAATACGACATTTTCATCGACGCCCACATGGATACATGGGGTGATCGCCCCAACTAGACTTTCTCGGTCGCTTCCCTGACGATCCGCGCAGCGGCTTGGCTAAAGTCCTCACGGTTCTTCCGTTTTGGCGCGCGGTAGGCATGGGTCGCGAAAACCTCACCACGCAACCTATACTGGGGGCCGAAGATGCCGAGATCAGTGTGGGACCTGGAGGTTGTACGGTGGCCGAAGCAAAAACCAACCGATTCACGAAATACTTTCCGCTTCTACTTGATGCGCTCCGATCAGCGCATCCAACCCCGATGCGTCCTGCTGAGGCCAGAGCATGGATCAGGTCGCACTGCGAGGTGTCTGCGGAAGACCTGACACGGTTCATCCAGAACGGCAAGCAATCGATCTTTGAGAACGATGTCCACTGGGCTCGTTTTTACCTTGCCAAGGCTAACCTCATTGGTTCTCCGAAGCGCGGGCTGTGGGGTCTTACACCAGAAGGTCTCGATACTAAACTGAGTCCCGAAGATACCTTGGCTCTTTACGTGCGCGTCCAAGAGGCTACCCATCTGGGATCGCAGACTCCCGAGGAGGGCGCACCCGCGCCTGAGTCCACCGACGACGATGACGGTGTGTCCTACTGGTTTGCCGGTGCGGTCTGGAGCAGTACTGGCGATCAGACGCCGCGATTCCTGGCTGAGGGAATCTGGGAAAACGGGTATGACGACCAATTCTCGGACCTTGTCCGCCGCATGAAGCCTGGCGACCGGATTGCGATCAAGGCCAGCTTCGTACAGAAGCGAGGGCTGCCCTTTGATGTTGGAGGAAAGCCGGTCTCCGTTATGCGAATCAAGGCGATCGGCACAGTGCTGGCAAATGAGAATGACGGAAAGAAAGTGAAGGTAGTCTGGGACCCCCCTTCCCTTGCTCGCGACTGGTATTTCTTCACGTATCGTACGACACTCGTGGAAGCCGACACGGAGAGAGAAAACGCCCAGCGTCTCGTGGACTTCGCGTTTCACGGCGCTGATCAGGACTATGCCTGGTTTTTAAATCAGCCTTACTGGATCAACCAATACGGGGCCAGGGCTGATGCGGTGTCGAAGGCTGATTCTTCTCCGAAGCCTGAGGAAGCCGAGATCCTTGAGACCGACGACGAACCGGCATACACAGTCGCCGACATTGTGGCTGATGGCAGCTTTGTTTCAGCCGAGGAACTCCAGAGCATCCTCGACCGCTGGAAATCAAAGAAGAACCTCGTACTCCAGGGACCTCCCGGCACTGGCAAGACTTGGTTGGCCAAACGCCTTGGATACGCACTCGTGGGCTCACAGGATCGAGAGACCACTCGCTCCAGGCTTCGTGTTGTCCAGTTTCATCCTTCTCTCGCTTATGAAGACTTCGTGCGGGGTTGGCGGCCTGCTGGAGAGGGCCGACTCTCTCTCGTGGACGGCATCCTCATGCAGGCTATTGAAGCAGCGGCGAGTGAGCCGGATCGTCCGTTCGTACTCGTCATCGAGGAGATCAATCGCGGTAACCCGGCCCAGATATTTGGCGAGATGCTTACGCTGTTGGAAGACACGAAGCGGAGTCCTTCAGAGGCCATTGAGTTGGCCTATAGGAGGAGGGACGACGAGCGCGTGTATGTCCCAAAGAACCTCTATGTTATCGGCACGATGAATGTCGCAGACCGCTCGCTGGCTATCGTTGACTTGGCGCTGCGTAGGCGGTTCGCCTTCGTTGACCTCAAACCAAACCTGGGATCTGCCTGGCGCAGTTGGTGTTTGGCACGCGGGCTTGATGAGGCGATGCTCTCATTGATTGAGTCCCGGATCGGCGCACTCAACCTGGAGATCGCCTCGGCAAGCTCCCTGGGGCCACAGTTTCGGATTGGACATTCGTATGTGACTCCGGACGACAAAATTGTAGACGGTGCTGCTTGGTTTCGCGCTAGGGTGGAGACCCAAATAGGCCCTCTGCTCGATGAATACTGGTACGACTCATCGGAACGTGCCAAAGAAGCACGGGGGAAGCTACTCGCGGAGCTTCCATAATGGCGTCGGTACCGACTGTCGGCGAACGCATGGTTGGGCGCATCCCGGTCCGAAATCTCTGGCTGCTGATGCTCTACGCCTCAGATCTCACAAGGTATCGGGATCGATTCAACGCGCTCGTGGAAGCTGACTTCGATGACCTGCCGGATATGGTCGCACGCCTCCTAGTAGAGGCCGTTGAGTATCGGCTTCGCCGAAATCTAACTCGCGGCTATCGCAATCGCCAGATGGTCCTCACGCGAGTGCGCGGACGTATCGACATCCTCACTACCGAAGCACGCCTCTTGCTCTCCAGAGGAGAAGTCTTCTGCCGATTTCAGGACCTGACCATCGACACGCCTCGAAACAGGCTTGTGCGAGCGGCGTTGGATCTGATGGCGCGAGTCGTCGGGAACGTGGGGTTGGGACAACGATGCAGGGCGCTGGCCTGTATTCTCGCTCGGTCAGGGGTGGGCGGCTTGCGGCCACCGCGCACAGAGCTGGCCCTTGATCAAATCGGTCGGAATGATGACGGGGACCGCTTCATGGTCGCACTCGCTCAACTTGCCTTCGAGTTGGCGCTCCCGACTGAGGTCTCGGGCTCAACCGCTCTCGTAGCGCCAGAAAGGGAAGAACGCTGGGTGCGCCTCCTCTTCGAGAAGGCGGTTCTTGGATTCGCGCGTGTTGAGCTTATACCGCTCGGATGGACTGTTCGAGGAAGCGTCCCTCTCCATTGGCACGTCACCTGCAAGTCAGACGGTATAGCGGCCATTCTCCCCAGGATGGTAACCGACATCGTCCTGGACCCACCGCTAGGAGGACGACGCGTAGTGGTCGACACTAAGTTTGCGTCAATTCTCGAAAGTGGCCGCTTTGGCGGGGAAACTCTCAAGAGCGGCTACATCTATCAGATGTATGCCTACGTGAGATCGCAGGAGGGCCTCGGTGCCCAATGGGACGAAACAGCCGGATTGTTCCTGCACCCCGCAATCGACGAGTCGGTCTGCGAACATGCGCTGATCCAGGGGCACTTTATTACTTTCGCAACGGTGGACCTTACGGGAACGACAGCAGCAATACGGTCGGAACTGCGGGGTATTCTCAGCAGCCAGAGCTGGACCTGATCGATGTCAGGTTGACGTGGGCAATCTGGAACCAGTCCCACTGGTGCCACGCCTGATGAGCCCTGCGAAATCCTCCGGCGCAGCCACTTGCTCCCCTGCCGCGCTCGCCGTCGGTACCGACCATCGTGCCATCGCCTACACCTTTACGAACTGCTTCGCCTCGGCCTCCACCATCTGCGACATCAACGTCTCCGCCCTATCCTTGACACCGGCGGGCCAACTCGTTACGTTGCCGACAACGTCTCCCCTGAGGGCGACCAGCAGAACTACAATGGCTACGCCCTGCCATCATTCCTTGCTGACGGGGTCCAGGAGAGATGAGCGCAATGAAGAATCTACCTCTGTCGAACGTCTACCAACTTCTCGAACCCGGTCCAGTGGTTCTTCTGACGACCACCCGCAAGGGCCGAACCAACGTCATGGCGATGTCCTGGCACATGATGGTCGAGTTCGAACCACCGCTGGTTGCCTGCGTCGTCAGCAACGGCGATTACTCGTTTGCAGCACTGCGGGCGACGAAGCAGTGCGTGATCGCCATTCCGGCGCTGGAGCTTGCGTCCAAGGTCGTGGAGGTGGGTAACTGCTCGGGGCGCGATGTAGACAAGTTCGAGTTGTTCGGCCTGACGCCCATGCCAGCCGAGCTCGTGACACCGCCTCTCGTGGCCGAGTGTTTCGCCAACCTCGAATGTAGGGTGGTCGATACTCGTCTGGTTAACAAGTACAACCTCTTTATTCTTGAAGTGGTCAAGGCGTGGATCGATCCGGCACAGAAGAGTCCGAAGACCATCCACCATCGCGGATACGGCAAATTCGCCGTGGATGGAGAGATGATCCAATTGAAGTCGAAGATGCCATAGTCGGCGCAGGTCGCCAAGAAAGCTCCCGCCGAGGAGGCGGTCGCCAGGGAAGCACCCAGTAAGAAGGTAGTTCCCAAGAAGGCTCCGGCGAAGAAGGCTGTCACCAAGGAGGCTCCCGCGGCAGGGCCGCACCTCTTCACTGGCCTCGGAGACATCGGCTGCTTCCGCAACGACGATCTCACCCGCTCGCCCGCGAGTGGCGCAATGAAGAATCCCGAACTATCCAACTGCGACACGATTGCGCTGGCGGCGCAGCGGCCCAACGAGATGGTGCGCGTGGGCCGTTCGTGGAACCCAGGGCCGCACGGAGCGGTCTCGCACGATGGCGGCGTGCATTGGACGCCGTTTGCCACCGAGCCCGTGCACGGCGACCAGGGCGGCGACGCGGCAATCTCCGCCGACGGTTCGCTGCTTCTGTGGGCGGTGCGCGGAAGCCCGCTGCAACTGAGCAAAGATAGCGGTACAAGTTGGCAGTCGCTCTCGCTTCAGGCTGGCGGACGCGGCGGGCTACAGGTGCTGGCCGACCCCACCAGCGCAAAATCCTTCTGGGTCTACGACTCCGCGGTGTACGCGCCGAACGGCAGCACGTTCAGTCCTTCACTGGCCACGGTTGCAGCATCCTGAAAGACCAGCTTTAAGAACGAATCTGCGAGCGATGGTCTCACCGGGGTACACCTTGGGTGCCGGGGAGTAGGAACAACTGCCCCAATATCCCATACCGCAACGGGCGTATTCATCCCTATATATCTATCTATGGGAGTCTTCCTCTATCGCGACGAATCTGCTTTCTATTTGCCAGTCCCCTAGATTTCGGAGCGGGAGAACGCGGTGATCTGTAAACTGAAGTGGCACCCAAACTTGAAAATCGTGTCCCTTGATGCCGTCAGGAGTTGAGCCCCAACGATCTCCGACCCAAAGATATACGGGGCCGGTGGCAGATGGCAGTCCCGCCACATCCGTCTGCTGCGCGTGCAAGATGGTGTCCGCTCTTCCGGTACCCGGAACCGTCCATGATTGACCCAGTGCGGCGTCGCTAGGAAGAATATTGATGTTGCCTTGATAAGTGTACGGACCCATCACGGTTGAGCTGGTATACGTTCGAACGCCAGAACCGATCGCGCAGAACGCACAAGTATTGTCAAACAGCAGGTAGTAGAGGCCGTCCCTGCGAAACAGCGCCGGTGCTTCTACGTTGCCCGCGATAAAGCCGCTATTTTGAAATGTTGAGCTCAGAAAATTTGGCGTCAGCTTCTCCACGCTGATCTGGTGGTGCTGGGGGGCGGCGACCGCTGCCGTCTCCATCTTCGCGGTTACATGTGCGACGTAGACGATATATCCTGACCCGTCTGTATCAACAAAAAATCCGAAGTCGCCGACTCCACCCGTTGAGTATTTCAACGGAACGTTGGGATTGACGATGCGGAAAGGGCCGCCCGGCCAATCGGAGATGGCCACACCGTACTCGTTGTCCGCGTTATACCAGAGGACATATTTCCCTGTAAGCCGGTTGAACTTCACATACGGCCGGTAGTACGTCCTCGGCTCCCGGTCCGAGAGCAGTCGCCCTTCATATTTCCACCTAATCAGGTCCGGAGAACTGTAACAGACATAGTAGTTTGTCTTCCCTAGTCCGTTGGTCTTTCCATAATGTGTTCCGTATAAGTAATACCGTCCCTGAAAGTATTCCAGCGAACCGTCGTGTGCATCCACGATCCGGCCCTCGGTATCTCTGCGTGGTTTCACATTGCTGATAACGACGCTCTGGAACCCCGCATGGGTCTGAACCATCACCGGCTTCGCCTTCTGAGCCGCAAGCGGGACGCTCATCCATAGCACCACGAGTATTTTAATTGTCCGCATCGCCGCCGCCTCTCCGCATGGCACGCATCAATAAGCCGCCTCGATCTCGTACGTGCCGCTTTGGGTAACAACAGGACTTCCGGAGACCCGACGTCCGTTCAGCAAGACTCTGGCCGGACGCCGTCCATGCCAATCAGGAATTTGCAGGCGAACCTTGGCGGCAAAGGGCAGTCTGAGTTGCATGCGAAAGCTATCGCCTCCCTTCGCCTTGGAAAGACTCCAGGCAACGTTGACGATGCCGTTCGGTGTGGGAACTGCACCTCGTGCCCATGAAAGATCAAGAATCTGCGGAGCGACAACCATACTCCCAAAACCTGGCGCCGTTGGCCGAACGCCGAGCACGACCTCGCTCAGGATATAGGTCGGGGTCGCGCTCCACGCATGGCAGCTCGTGCCGTTGACTTGGCGAAACTGCTCCCAAAACGTCCCGTTTCCTGCATCGCGCATCGGTCCCCAAAGCCTTCTGATGATACTGATCGCATCCATCGACATACCGGATTTAGCCAGCGCCCCCATCACGAAGTACATTCCGTACGCCTGCGACTGGACGATGTCGTGGCTGTAGTCGATGGGCCCATCCGGCTGGACAAGTTTCAAGGTCGTGGAATCGAGCGATTGAGCTTTGACATGGAAGGGATCGGTGATGTGCTGCAGGATTCCCAGCACCAATGCCTTTGGCGCCAGCCCGAAAAGCACTGCATCCGCGTTGGCCAATTGACTGACGTGTTCGCTTTGTTTCCCGTCTGACACAGCATCCACGTACAACTGACGATTCGGATTCCAGAATTTGCCGTGCCAGGTCGTATCAATTTTTCGCGCACCCTCTGTCCACTGGCCCTTAGATCTCGTATCGTTCATCACCCCAGCAAGCTCTGCCGCGTTCTTTAGCGTGTGCGCGTAGAGAGCATTCAGAATGGAGCTCTCGCCCTTCTGATCTGGCATGGACCAGTCCAGAAACACCCAATAAGGCATGGTTCCAAGATACCCATCCGGTTGCCGATGTCGATCGAACCACTGCATAGTCCGGACAATATTGGGGTAAATCCTGGCCAGAAACTCCTTGTCATTTGACTCCAGGTAATATTCATAGGCTGCGTTGATGAAGGAGAACATGTAGTCGTCAATCACCCAGACGTCAGAGACCCCACTGGCAGCAACGGACGGAATGGCTCCATCTTGCCGTTGATCGCGCGCGACGTCCAAAAGAAACTTGCGAGCAATGTCATAGTTCCCATCAGCCACGGCGTTCACCAGCAGCTCGAGCTCACCATCGCCAACCCACTCCCGCTGCTCTCGAGTGGGGCAGTCCATCGCGCCATCCAGCGCGCAGAGCTGCCAGGTGTACGCCCCCATCTGCCATAGCTCATTCAATTCCGGGTCCGACGTTTGCAGTGATCCGTCATGAAGCATGTCTGCTGTGCTGAAGATGACGTCCGCATGAAATCGAATCGGCACGTCAGACGGAGAGAATCTTAGTTCCAGAAAACGCAGGCCATGCCATCCCCACAGAGTCCAATCCTGCGGACCGCTCCGGGTGTAATAGCGAGCGACATAGTTTCCACCGGGCTCGTCTGCGACCACATGCCCACCGCTGAGCCGCTCGCTCCAGGCCAAATCCACCACAACCCCCTTCGGAGCTTCAAGCTGGAGGTGCGGATAGCCATCCACCTCTTTGCCCATGTCCAGGATGACGTACGCCGGCGAAGTGTGGGGGAGCACCGTTGCCTCACCGTCACTTCCTTCCGTGATCAGTGCTGCTGGGTCCTTAAGAACATGGACTGAATTGTCGTGAGGCTCTGTCGCGATAAAGTGCCCGTAATTGGCCAGGGCATGTTCTACAAGCAAAGCCGTTCCACTGTATGCGTCTGCAACTCCCGGCTTTGCTATGCCGTTACTAACGCCACTGCTGACGATGGCTACCGCGTTCCTGCGTTGTTCGACGGGATAAGCCATCGGTCTCTGCTCAAGATTGGCGAAGGGCTCGGCCGGAGGACGGGATACTCCAAATTGAGTGACCGTGATCTGCGCGGGGAACCAGGCATGGTCGTCGAACCCGGCGTCGATCCAAGCTGAGTTGCCGCGATCGGCATGGACCACCTCAATTTCTGGCAGAGACCCGTTCATCGCAGGCTCGCCCCACCCCATACTTGTATCTTCGTCGGTTTTCCATGACTCGTCCGAGGCAACCACATCGAGTCCGGCGCGCGTCGTCATTTCCAGTTGGCACAGAAGGCCGCCGTGGGCCGGCGCTCCAGGAGGCTCTCTGTACCATCCCATGGGAGCGTTAAACCAGCGAACCTCGACGGCAATGACATTCTTGCCTGGGCGCAAAAGATGCTTCACGGAGAATGTATCGTAGTATCCCCAGTACAACGGTGCGCGAGCAGGCCCTCTGCCGACTAGAGTTCCATTGACGAATACCTGATAGTGACTGTCGGCAAAGATCGCCAGCCGAGCCGCTGAGGGCGTTTCTCCAACATCGAACACTTTGCGGAATTGAATGAATTGATTCGAATGAGGAGAGATGTCACGTATTCTCGGCCAGACCCAATTTGCTTTCCATTCAATGCGAGCGGCTTCTCGATGAAAGGCTGGATTCTGTGCGTGCAGAACACCAGCAAGAAACAACATCGTCAGGAACATCGCCACCGTGATCTGGACGTAGCCGCCTGCTCGCCTATTAGTTGAAGGACGATCTATGGCGCAGCGTTCGGTTACGTACGCAGAAATCCGGAAGCATTGAGACCGCATTAGACCTTCCCCATTCCCTTTTGCCTGCCGCATCTATGTTTGTGTTTATCTCTGGTTTCGAATCCGGCAGTTGCCTCGGCGCTTCCAGGAGTGACGGAGATGCCTAACGCTTTATGGCTGGATCGCCGCGAACGTTTGGCGGACGCTCCCCGTTCCCAGACCTTCATTCTTGTCGCCACCGTTGGCGCGGACGAGGCCCCCAACGTAGGGATTGACGTTATTCCACAAGGCCCACATTAAGTAGTCAAGATAAGGTTGATCGGAACCGCCTGTTCCATAAGCTTGCTGCAGGAACGAATTGAGATTCACCTCGGTCGTCTGCGCGCAGAAGTAGTTGGGGCACGGCACCGCAGATACATGGTCCCACCCGTCCGATATGGGATCGTAGTAAGAGTGCTGGAAATACTCTGTCAACGCGACATGCCATTGCCGTTGTTGTCCATTCGGATAAAGCGTCCGCAGTTGCGTGAGAAGAGTGCCAACGTTCCCGAGAGAGATGGCGCCGGTAGGCGGCTGTGCCAGAGGATTTCCGTAAATCGTGGGAGCGTATGGATGCAGGGCGATGGCGTCAAACTGTTCGCCGTAATCGTACATAACCTGCACAAAATCTGTTGGGCTGATCCATGCGCCGTTTGCATCGTTGTTCGCAGTGTTGGTTTGCCAATCAGCGTACGATGTGGAGATCCGAAGGCCAGGGTCGCCCTGGTAATCAGCGTGATCATACGAAGTGAAGGCACCGGCCAGCACGCGCACCCCTGAACTGGCCGGTAGATGATGCACTGCCGTGTAGGCAGCATTTAGAATGCCCCCGTAATAGTAGACCGCGTCATATCCGGCGGTGTTACATGCTGAATTTTTCCACCATCCTGGTGAGTTCACTTCGTTGTACACAATCCAGTCTGTCACCTTGCCGATTGCCAGGCCATGATCGCTGGTATGTGTACCGTTATAGCGCTCGGACATTGCATACATGAAATTCCCATAGTCCGCTGCATTCTGTGGAGGGTAGTACGGCTGCTGCGTTGGATCGGTCGGGTCACTCGGACACGCAGCCCAACCCGGCGTCCCGAAGGTAATCCCCATGATGATTGCACCGTTGCCGTGAACGAGAATGTAGTTTGAGATCGCATCGAGGGCCTGCACAGTTGGACTATTGGCATATTGCGGATCGTCCCAATTGGTTGGATTCGCCGGGCGCTGGGCTTGGCAGCTATTGTCGCTGCAATCAACCGTGGCTCCAAACCATGGCAGATTAAAACCGATCACTCCGGCATTGGTGTTGAGTATTTGCTGCAGGACAGCGAAGTTGTTGGCGGTATACTGGCTGAAGTCGCCGGCCAGGGTGATGCCCTTTCGGAGTACCGGAGTCGTTTGGGCCTTGCACGTGACGGGCCAGCACGCGGACAGCGTAAAGGCAAGTACCACACTTTCAATCCACAAAAGACGCATGAGTCGCATACATTTCTCCTTTGGCTGCAGACCTTCTAGAAGTGAATTCGTGCGGCGAATTGAAGATTTCTTGGACTGCCGCTGTTGAAGTACTGGCCAATACCGCTGGAGCTGTAGTTCGCCATCGCCGTGGGCTGACCGAAATGTGCGGATGTGAGTGAGTTTGTTCCTGAGGTTCCCGGGTTGGCGAAGTTTGCAGTATTCGTCAGGTTGAACGCTTCAACACGAAACTCAACTCCAACAGAATCACGAATCGTAAAGTCCTTGCTCAAGTTGACGTCGAGCTGCCTGAACCCAAAAGCACGCAGGCTGTTTCTGGAAACGGTTCCAAAACGTCCATTTACCGGACATCCACCTGCGATGGCGCCACCACCGGGACACTGGAACGCCGCTGCATTCGCTACGCGTGAGAATTGCGCAGAGCTGATGTATTTCGATGCTCCGGCCACCGGATCAGGCCGTTCTCCTGCGGCAAGGTTTGGATCGCCATCATTAACCGTACCCGCACCCAACAATGCAGTATAGGGGAATGCCGAGTGAACGGCTAGCAAGCCACCCACATTCCACCCGTTGCTGAGAAGCTTGGGAAGAGATTTGAACCTGTCAAGCGGGAGAAGATAGGTAAGGCTGGCTGTCAAATTCTGTCGCAAATCAAAGTCGCTGTCACTCCTATCCGCAGCCAGGTTTTGAGGGTTCGTGGGAAAGATATCGGAGTTGACCGAGGAATAACCGCCGTTGGTGCTGACCTCGTCGATCGAATGCGACCATGTATAGGCGACAGTTCCCTGTAGACGTTGTCCCATGCGTTCAATCAGCGTCGTCTGGAGAGCGTTGTAGCTGGACACAGCACTATTATCTAGAAGATCGATCCCGCCGGTTGGGAAGTTGGGGTTGGGCGGTGTAGTCGCACCGTTCAGCAGGAGGTTGAGCACTCGTTCGCGGTAAAGCTTGCGGCCGACGTTGCCGACATACCCCAACTTCAGCACAGTGGACGAGCCAAATTCTTGCTCAACGTTGAACGAATACGCTTCCGTGTATGCGTTCCTGAGGTTCGGATCGATCACCGTACTGGTCGTATAGGGAGGATTGGGAGATACAGTGGTCTGCAATAACGCCGGATTGATGGGGAACGCGGCGGGTTCGCCGGGAGCCAATTCAGGGCCATATATAACGTTCTCCGCAGTGATGCCGGGATTGAAGAATAGTTCGCCGGCGAGTTGTGTCGATGTGTCGAAGTAAATTCCAAAGGCTCCCCGAACAACTGTGTGGGACAACGGGGAATAGGAAAACCCGACGCGTGGAGCGAAGTTATTGTAATCTCCCTTATAGACATTGGCTCCGAAGGGAGTTAAGAGCGCGGTGCTCAACGATGTGATCTCATTAATGTTTCGAACGAGGCCGTGGGCTTCCGTTGGCACCGTATTGAGCTCATAACGCAGCCCGATATCTAGTGTCAGGTTGTGCGTTACCCGCCAGTTGTCTTCGACGTAAGGGGCGATATTTGTAAAGCGGAATCCCTCGTGCAGATTCCCGATAAAGTCATTGAAGAAGAAGGGTTGGTCCTGCTCAAATGGGCCGGGCACCAGCCAAAGGAATAGGCCAGCGGCGTTTGCGTAGTTATTCAGGTTGTCCTGCACCCGCCGAACGTCCACTCCCATGTTGATCGTGTGCGCACCATGATTCCAGGTAAGGAAGTCGCGATAGGTGAAATCATTGATATGGGAAATTTGCGGAGGCGAACTGCCTCCCCTCAATGTGATCGAAAGAATGGCCACTTGTGGCAACACAGGTTGTCCATCTGCGCCGAACGGATCACCGCTCGTACCGAGTCCTGGCTTCAGTTCTGCATAGATGTCCGCCGCGTTGCGCGAGTACCCGACGTTCAGCGTGTTTATGAGATTCTGCGAAAATGTGTGCGTCTCCACAGCGGAAGCAGTTTGGATGCGCGCCAAAGTGGTTTGTAAGGTAAGCGGAAACGCGCCCAATCCACCACCGACTCCAGAATTGGAGTTCCCAAACGAGTAACGTCCGTAAATGCGATCCTTTGCGTCAATCTGATGATCGAGCCTTACCGAGAAATCATTCTCTCCGCCGTGACTGTTTGATGTTCCTGTGTAGTCCGCTGATCCGTCTCCGTTATCCGTTCCGGTCGGCAAAGGGAAAAAATTCACTAGAGGTTGCATCACGGGCAATGCCGCTGCCCTGGCTTCGGTCGAAAGAGTCGTACCATTGACCGCCCGACTATAGACCTCTTGCAGATGTTCGAAGGTTCCGAAAAAGAACGTCTTATTGCGAATAACTGGACCGCCGATTGTCCCTCCAATGTCGTTAAATGTGAAGGGAGGTTCCTTGATTGCAGCAGCCTTTAGAAAATAATCGTTGGCGTCGAATCGGCTATCCCGAATGTAGTCGAACACCGAACCATGCAGAAGGTTGGTTCCTGACTTCGTGACAATGTTGACTATGCCGCCACTTTCCGTACCATATTGGGCGGAGTAGTTCGATGTCTGAACCTTGAACTCTTCAATGGAATCGAGCGTGGCTAGCGATGTGCTCGTGCCCGCGGCACCCTGCGGGGTTCCGCTTCCAGGCGTACGGTAGGCGAACGGACCACCACCAACTGTCGTATCGGCACCGTCGATCACATATTGATTGCTTGTGGAGCGCTGTCCGTCGATCACCACCCCACCGCTCAGGTTGCCTTCCACATTGGATTGGGCACCGGCGGCGAGTAGTGTTAACCTCGTAAAGTCACGGCCGTTTAATGGAATTGACTGGACGAGGTGATTATCAACGACCTGACCGTTTTCACTGGTCTCCGTGTCCAGTAGATCGGTCTGAGTGTTAACAGTGACTGTAGTCACTTGGGAAGCAATCTTCAGCACCACACTTACTTTGGCAGCTTGATTGATGTCCACGCGCACTTCGGCGATCTTTGCACTCCCGAAACCAGCGTGCGACACCGTCAGGGTGTAGGTGCCGATGGGTAGTTCCGGCAATGCAAATGTGCCACTGCCGCTTGAATTAGTCATTCGAGTGACGCCATTGTCGGCGTTCACGGCTTGCACCGAGGCACCCGGCAGGCTAGCACCGGAGGGGTCCGCAACAGTGCCGACAATGGCAGACGTCTGAGCCAACGCGGGTTGCGCAACCAGAATGAACGTGCAAACGACGATGACGACGATGATGCGCAGGATCCGACAAGTTCTCTCGTGGATACAGCCGCCCAGAAAGATCGAACCTGCTGTAGCGCTTGAAGGAGTTGGCTCGTGTTTCATCATTTTGATTCGCATTACGTCTCCTCTTTTGAATCTGACCGCTCGTTTTGGATTGCGCGACTCTGGAATATCCTCAGCAGATAGTCACACATCGAATTCGTAACAAATTGGCTATTTTTTCGAGCCTTCGCGCAAGGTACCCTGTCCCGACTGCACAATGATGCGCTGGACCGTGCGCATTCCAGGCGTCGCAAAATTCTTTCGCGCCACAACGGAACCTGTAAAAGCTATTTGTGTTCCCGATCTGGAGAATGGGCCCGTCAACGCTTTCACCCTCTGCGACCAGAAGAAAAAAACCATGGTCGCGGCTTTCGACAATCGATACCAGCGTCACCGGACCATGCCGTACGGCCATCTCCACCGACAGGCCAGTCCCCACCTTTCCGTGATAGACGCTCAATGGGCGAACCTTGATCTTGCCCTCGGCGATGTGGCCATGTCCGGGTCCGTCGTGCCCCATCAGTACAAGGTTTGCTGCGAAATCCATGGCGTAGTATTCGGTGAAGGATCCGCCCGCGCCGAGCAGGTCGAGAATCTTCATGGCGATTGAGTTCTTGACCTCGTACTCGCCCGCTGCCGGAACGCCGTTGGCCGTGAGAAACGACATGCCCAAAATAATCGAGCTCATCGTGTTTTCATTCTCAGCAATACCGGTGCCCTTGTAGTAATAAGCCAGCAAGTCAAGGTTGTGCCGGTCAACGACACGCTCCAGAGCAACCGCGGTGCGCGCGGCACGTTCCTGTTCAGATAGGGAGCATTCGCCATCGACATCGAAAAAATTTTGGAACTCCGCGACCTTGGCTGTGGATTCATCGCTTGTCACAAGCCGGCGCAAGGCGCTCAGTTCGTCCACCTCCAGCATCTCGATCTGAACTCCGAACACTCCTGATATTTGCACGAGGTCAGTGGAGACGTCCAACATGCCGCTGTAATAATGACCCATCAGTCCAAGGCGGCTTTGCTCTAACGATTTAACGACGCCGGCGCCAATAAGCCAATCGTCAATTTCAGTCCAACATTCCGTGTCATCCTGAAGAGTCCCAGTCACCTGCCTGAAAGCGACGTTCAGGCGATTCATCGTGTTCGCAAGTTCGGGTAGGGGGCATGCACCGCAGTAGGCTAACCACTCCCCAGTCATGGCGGTTCGCGACGGAATCCGGTTGAAGGCGGCATAGTCGATAGCGGCCGCCGGTTGCAGATTGAGCAAAAGGATTGGCACGCCCACGCGGCGTATGACAGGCAGAAGAGTTGCAGAAAGGGCGTAGGTCGCTACATAAACGAGAAGGATATCGACATCGTTCTTGCGACAAGAACGCGCAACGTCCAGCGCCGTCTCTTGAGAGTCCAGCAGGCCGAAGTTGACGATAAGACGTGAAGGGGCACCTACCTTGTGCTGCACCATCTCGAGTTGCTCAACAAGCCTCTGCCGTAAGCCCGGAAACTGGCTCCAATACTCCTGCAGCCCGAGAGCGACAATGCCCACTGTGAGCGGGTCTTTCTCTCTTGAACGCATGCGCTTTCGTGGAGCCTCCCCATCTTCCATGGCTACAGCGTTGATCACCTGTGCTTGCTGGTGGTCCAAGATCTCCGATTTTTTACCGATCAACACGATGTCCCTCTCCTCAGGTCGTCACTCACGCCTCGCACACTAGGTCAACCGTAGAACCTGTGAACAGGGTCTCCCCGTGCCAAACGTCAATTTCGCCTAGCGGAATCCTCGATTAGCACTTGAGGATGCTGAAAATGACTGGGGAAGCATTGGGCCGCCACGTTACGAGTCTCGTGACATTCATCGGAGGCACCGTGTAGTATTTCGCTTGGCGGAATTATCCGCCCTCGATCCTTCATAGTCGTCTCGCAAAACAATATGAAATCCGTCGCATTTCCAAATCAAAAAGATTCCGGCCTCAACGAAGAGATTGCGAGAAGCGTCGAGATAAGTCATTCCGTCTTAAGGACTTGCGACGTTTTGAAGTGTTTTCACTCCAGTGAGCAACCGCTCGGTTTGGCAGAGATTGCCTCGAAATGCCATTTGAGTAAGCCCACGGCATACAGAATTCTGGTCTCCCTCGTCAGCGGCCAACTCTTGGAGCGAAGGGCAAAGAACATATACAGCCTCGCGTGGGACACTCTAAGACGGAAGAGGTTTCGACTTGGCTACGCTTCGCAAAGTGAGGAATTTTCCTTTTCGCGCATGGTGTCGGAGAGCATTCGAACCAGCACCTACGATGCGGGCCTGGATTTGTTGATCCTGAGCAACCAGTACAGTCAGGCGAAGGCTGTCCGCAACGCCGAAGTGTTCGTTCGCGAGCATGTGGATCTGGTCATCGAGTTTCAGACCAACGAGGGAAGCGCCTCCACGATTGCGGCGATCCTAACAAATGCGGCCATTCCTACAATTGCGATTGAGATACCGCATCCGGGCGCGATCTTTTTCGGAGCCAATAACCATCGTGCAGGACTCATCGCCGGCCGAGCGTTGGCTCAGGCCTGCATCGAGCATTGGGACGGAAGCTTTCAGGAACTGCTTCTTCTTGATTTGCCGATGGCTGGCTCGATACCGCGCTCTCGCCTGACCGGTACGGTGGATGGAGTTCGCGAACTTATACCCAACTGGGCGGCGCAAAAAGTTCACTACATCGACGGCAACGGCCGATTCGAAAGCAGCCTTAATGCCATAAGAAAATTTCTGAGACGAAACGCCTCCCAGAAGATACTCATGGCTGGCATCAACGATCCGAGTTGCCTTGGCGCGCTGACCGCATTCCAAGAATCTGGGCGATCGCACTGCTGTTTTGCCGTCAGCCACAATGGTAGCCTTGAAGCGCGACGAGAGTTGCGGCGCGAGGGGTCGCGACTCGTCGGATCAGTGGGTTTTTTCCCCGAGCAGTACGGAGAAGCCGTCATTTCATTAGCACTCGACAAATTGCAGGGGAGACAGCCGCCAAGCTCGTCGTTTGTGAAACATAAGTTGCTAACGAAACAAACGGTCAACAGTTTTTACCCAAACGATAGCAACTTAGCCTTCGGCGATGAAGACTCACTGCTCTACAGCTGTAGATAGGATGGCTATCCGGCGTTGCTCCCGTGTGTCGGTCACCCTTCACACGTACGCCATAGCTACACAGGCAACGAATCGACTCTTGTGCCAGGACTTTCACCTGCAAGTGACTGAGCAGCTTCTATGCGCTCGTAGAGTAGGCCACTGATTTGAGGTGATCTCCTTAGCGGCCCCTCGCCAAACCAGAGCCCGGGCCAAACCAAGTTGCCAAACGCATCGCACACCTTCGATCCGCAAAGTAAACGATAATTGGGGAGTCGAGGAGGAGCATGGCGAGAAAAATTGCTACAGTCAAAGCAACGGGCGGCTCGGGTTTTCAGTTCGCGAACACAGTTGCTGCTGTTTGTCTCGTGCGTATGCTTGACGGGAAACCCGTTTTCGGGCTTCGGGAGTACAGACCCCTCGAAATCTCTTTTGAGACTCGCGTAGGCAAAGAGTTTCCGCTTCATACATCTGGGAGATCATGTATTGCTTAAAGGAATCCGAGACGCGCCAGAGTAGGTCCTAGAATCATCGGCAAGGCCCGGAGAGGGGTGGGACTGTGAGTCCCACCCCCTAAGTTGGCGTCAGAATCCCATCCTAAAACACCTGTACCCGTCGGCCTGTCTAGCGATCTTTTCTGCGTACCCCTACTTGGAGGCGCGGACGTGAGGCGTTTCGAGCCAGGGGGGCGGTGCCAGAAACCGACCCCCTGGTGGCTATGACTGGAAGGCCAAGGCGTCTCGATCCGAACGAGGGGGTCGTTGCCTGACGTAGTACCCCCCTACCGCCGCACAGTAAAGGGGATCAGTGCCAGAAACCGGGGTCGGTCCCACTGACCGACCCCCATCAATATCACCTCTAGGCCCGCCATGGGGGTAGGCTCCAATTTGGCTACCCCCGTCTGAGGGTATCTCCCGGCGTGCCCACCCCGTCTGAGGGTAGGTTCCCATTTACCCACCCCCTGCAGTCCCATAACTCGCCGGCGCGAGCATTGCATGAGCAATCCTTGCACATAGAAGTAACCCGGAACCTAGGGTGTCTGCGCCGGGCGCACGAGGTGGTTTAGTCAGTCGATCAATGTGACGTCACGACAGAGGCGATCGGTGCAACACTGAAGTGTTCCCATGGATACCCGACCAGTCCTTAGATCGAATAGCAGCTCAAGGATCTTCTCGACCAGATGCCGTGTGCTACGGAACGCCTTTAGAACATTTGGAACCGAACCCTCCAGTCGACGCTTTGAGTAGGGTGGGTGCCGTAAGTTAGGGGTTAGGTAAGTGTAATTCCGGATTCCGGAAACGGAATCATTGAAATCGGCCATCGACGCGGAGATTATGCGGCCCGCGCTGGGCGCTCTCGGAATTTACCAGCCGTCGATACCTCACAAATGACCCAACCCTTGCCCAACCTTGGTCATACCGCAGCCATGCCCACCCAGCCGCCGCCGCACGTTCCCGGCGTGCTCTACTTCGAGTCTCCAATCTGTCGCTTTGGAGAGCCGCTCCTGATCGCACGAGACAAAACGATCCTCAATCCTCACCGAACTCTTCTAGCACATTCTCCAGATGTCAATACTCTGAGTTGGCGCGTCAGGGCCGGGTTGGGTAGAGTACCATTTCCGGATTCCGGAAACGAGGTCTGCGCAAGAAGCGGCTATGGGCGAGATGATGGTGGGGCGGCCTAGCGCCGACCGGCCAGTTCGCTCGCCGAGTGATAAGGTGATTTTTCATCAATCGAAAGTCACTCCTGGCGACATCGGCGTTTATCGTTACTAATTCATGCGGAGGCCCCAAACTGACGCTGGATGAGCGCAATGCCCTGATATCGTCAACTGAGATTACTTCCGGATTGCCGTGAGACGCCCTGGCTCTCTGTGAGAGCACCATTTCGGCGCGAATTTAAGCGGGCTACTTCTTGAGAAACAGCCGTCCTACTGAACCGTAAGGGTTACAACCCCCGAACTGGTTGCCACGTGCGTTGACGCTTGAGTCTGGCCGCTCCCTGAAGAACCCCCTCCGCAACCGATGGCCACCGTTAGCGCCAGGGCAAGTGCTAGAAATGCCATAAACCCAACTTCCCGCGCGCCCAATCTTATTCTGGCAAAGAGGAGCGGCAATAGAAGAATGGGCAGATACACCATTGCCGTCGCCGCGCCCGGCAGTGTTTCGGTAAAGACGACCGTGATCTGATAAGTCCCGGCAGGCGTAGTTGCGGACGTCGTGATCGTAACCGCACCCACGGCCGCCGAATAAGTGCAAGTCGCGCCGACGGGAAGATTCAGACAGCTGACTGATACGTCTGTCGCGCCTGAGGTCAGGGTCACCGGATAACTCGCCGTCGAGCCGGGAGCAACTGTCGCGGTCAAGGTGGTGAATGAAGGAGCACTCGCGGACCCGGAAGCTGCAGTATCCACCTCAAACTGAACCAAATTCGATGTGCCACCGCCGGGGATTGGCGTTTGCACCGTGATGGATGTGATCTCCGCAGAAGCAATTTCAGTCGTCGTCACCTGCGCCGTAAGCTGAGTTGCGCTCGTGTACTGCGTAACAAGGGCAGTTGAGCCCCAATAGAGTGTCGAGGCAGGTATGAAGCCGGAACCGGAGACGGTGAGCGTAAATGCCGCCCCACCTGCGGAGACAAATGAAGGAGACAAGTTGGCTATTGCGGAAAGGGGATTGTTGACAGCGACCGTGACACCGCTTGAATTGGATGGGGCAAACGAGCTTGCTCCGACGTAGGACGCAGTGAGCAGATTGCTCCCGGCGGGCAAAGCGCTCGTGTTCAGAATGGCGGCCCCGTTGCTCAGACTCTCCGTCCCAAGCAGCGACGATCCACTGTAAAAACTCAGCGAACCAGTAGGCATGGCAGTGCCCGAGGCGGGCGTCACTGCGGCGGTGAGGGTTACTTGTGCTCCCAGGAGCAACTGCTGGGAGGAGGTTGCAAGCGCGGTGGTTGTGGCGATCGCCGCCACCGTCTCATTCAGAGGGTTCGACGTACTGGCCAGAAAACCCGGCGCCCCTTGATACGCTGCCGAAATCGACAGGCTCCCAGCGGTTGCCGGCGCCGTTCCCGTGAACGTCGCAATGCCCGACGCGTTCAAAGCCACAGTCTGCATGGCCGAACCGATCGTGAAGACAACGTTGCCGGGGGGCACTCCGTTTCCGCTCAAAGCGGTGACGGCGACGGTGAGCGCATAGGATGAGCCTGTAGTGAGTGCTCCGCCTCCAGGAACAATGGAGAGAGACGCAGCCGTGGACACGGGAGCAACGATCGGCAAGTCAGTTACTGCCGAGTTTCCTCCGCCAGGAGCCGGCGAGAATACCGAAACCTGCGCCGTGCCCGCCTGCACCATGTCTACTGCAGGCACTATCGCTGTTAACTGCTGGCTGCTGACATAGGTTGTCGCAAGCGCGCTTCCATTCCATTCGATGGCCGAGGACGACAGAAATCCCGTCCCGTTCGTGGTAATCGTGAAAGCAGGATTGCCTTGGTTCACGGTTCCAGGGCTGATGCTGTTCAGCACCGGTATGGGGTTCGCCTGCTGCCCGGCAACGATGCTGCTGCGTATCAGATAGACCGAGGGGTTGAATGTATTCGCGCCCGGTGCGATGAACGCCAGCCCATCCTTACCCCATCGCACTAGATTTGTCTCCTCCGGAGGAGCATTGAACAAAAACGTAAGAGCCCCCGTCACTGCATGCGATTGCATTCCATACGCCTTGATCTCCACCGGGCCGGTTGTGTCATAGCCCACAACATAGAGCTGCCCCAGGGCCGTGTCGAGCGTCAGGTTGCGCATATTCGGAAATGACGTATCGTTGATCGTCGTCACCGGGAAAGTTCCAACTTCTACCTGGGTCGTCGGGTTCCAGACCTGCCCGGCGCTCGTGTACAAAAGTGTGCCGTCCGAAATCACCTGCGCGCCGGTGGTATTGTTGGGGCCGCCTCTATAACCGGTGGGCCGCGTATATTGCAGTCCGGAGCTCGTCAGGGTAACAGTCTGGAAGAATCCCCCTCCAAAACTGAAGGGCAGGCCGTAGATGGTGAGCGGATTTCCGGCCAGGGCGATACTGCCAAAATCCGGGTCGGCATAGCAGCAGATGCCGTCATTCGGCACGTAATTCACCAGCCCAGCGCCGTTATAAAGCGAAAGCAAGCTACCCTGCGCAAGCAGCACCTCCTGCGGCACGCCCGGTACCGTCTGTAGATCTGTGGCGGGCCCAGGAGTGTACGGAAACGTTTTTTCCACCGCGTTCGTGGTCAGGTTGATCCGTTGTACGGTTAGATCGGTCTGGTTCGCAACGAACAGATAGGCCCCGTTGGACGAGGCGGCCAGAAACTGCGGGTTATTTCCCATGGGAATCGGCGTTCCCTCCGCGCCCGTTGCCGGATTAATCGAAATCACCGTGTTGGGATTGGTTGGTGCCGATGCGGGGATTGCCGCGTAGAGCAGACCTGTAGCTGGAACAGAGACGAGAGCAGAAGGCAGGATCCCCAACGTCTGGTAGGGCGTGATTGTGACGGACGCGCTGACGCCGCCGCCGGGCAACGGATTCACGACTGTAAGATACTGCTCCCCGATAGCGGTCAGAGTGTCAAGGGCGGAGTAAAACTCTACCAGTGGGGCGGAGTAAAAGCAGGCCAGTAAGCAGGCTGCAAGTTGAAGGATTTGCGGGGAGTATGGCGTCTGGAGCGTAGCGGAAGACGGCATACTCCCCGCGGCGCGTTTGGGCTGGAGTGGGTGTCAGGTGGGTGCTGGTGCGGTCAGGAGTTGGGGCTGCGCTTATGTCGGCTCTGCTTCAGACGGAAACTGTCGCCGTTCATCTCCAGGATGTGAACGTGGTGGGTGAGGCGGTCGAGCAGGGCTCCAGTGAGGCGTTCGGAGCCGAGGACCTCGGTCCATTCGGCGAAGGGCAGGTTGCTGGTCACCAGAGTTGAACTCCGCTCGTAGCGCTGGCTGAAGGTCTCGAAGAGCAGTTCCGCGCCGGTCTTGGAGAGCGGCACGAAGCCTAGTTCATCGACGATGAGCAGATCGTAGCTGGCAATCTGCTTCTGGAAGCGGAGCAGCTTCTTCTCGTCGCGGGCCTCGATCAGTTCGCTGACCAGGGCGGAGGCGGTGGTGAAGCGCACGCGATGGCCGTGCTGGCAGGCTGCCAGGCCGAGGGCCAGCGCGATATGGGTCTTGCCGGTGCCGGAGTTGCCCAGCAGGAGCACGTTCTCGCGACGCAGCAGGAACTCCGAGCGTGCCAGTTCCAGCACCATGGCCTTGTTCAGCGCGGGGATAGCGAGGAAGTCGAAGCTGTCCAGGCTCTTGACCACAGGGAACTTCGCTTGCCGGATGCGGCGCTCGGCGGCGCGGCGGTCGCGGTCGAGCAGCTCCAGTTCTGCCATGCGCAGCAGGTAGCGTGGATAGTCGATGTCCTCGACGGCGCACTGCCGCGCCACCCGGTCGTACTCGCGCAGGAAGGTGGGCAGGCGCAACGCCTTCAGATGATGTTCGAGCAGGAGTTGCGGGGTCTCTGCGGGAACAGGGGATGTTGTCTGGCTCATGCCGACACCCCACCGAGCAGCGCCATGTAGTCGCTGGCTTGCGTGGTGCGTACTTGAGCCAGCGGCAGGTGGGGATAGTTCTGCATGTCCAGCCGGGGCGGTCTTCGTTCGATCCGGCACAGCAGCAGATGCTTGACCGCATCGAAGCCGATGGTGCCCAACTGCAGGGCGTCTTCGATGGCGCGAGCTACTTCCGCGAGGTCGAAGGTCTCCAGCAGGCGCAGCACCTGCACATACTCGCGGCTGCCATGCTTCTTCAGCCGCGCTTCCAGCAACCGCCGTAGAGTGGCGAAGCACTCCGGCAGCAGCCAGCCCGCCAGCGGAGCAGCCTGATCGAGGGCGCGTGTCTTCTGCTCCAGCAGCGCCAGGTAGTGCAGCGGATCGAAGACGACGGCTTCGCGTTCATAGCTGCGTGGATGCCGGGCGATCACTTCGCTGGCGCACGCGATGGTCACTTCATGGACATAGCCCCGGACCAGTACCTGGAGATGTCCATGCCGGGTGGGCACGGAGTAGTCGTTACCGCGATAGCGCACCAACGCGAGCGAGCTGACACGAGTCGTCACCTTCTCGCAAGCTTCATAGGGAGCTATGGGCAAAAGCAACAGCGCGGCACGGTCGCGCTCGAAGCGTTCCGCGATGGTCTCGGTATGTCCGCGCAGCCGCCGCTCCCGGCGCTTGTTGCACTGCACTTCCAGGTGCGCGTTCAACTCGTCCCAACTGTTCACATGCGGAACCGGAACCATGAAGTTCCGGCGAGCATAGCCCACCAGTCCCTCGACCTTGCCCTTGTCGTTGCCCTTCGCCGGTCGCCCGAACTTATCGGCGAACAGGTAGTGGCTCTGCAACTCGGAGAAGGCCCGCGTCCTCAGCCGCTCTTCGCCGCCAAGGATCCGCGCCACGGCGATCTTCGTGTTGTCGTAGAGAATGCGCGTGGGCACCCCGCCGAAGTAGGCGAAGGCCCGCACATGGCCTTCCAGAAAAGCTTCCGTCGTCTCGGCTGGAAACGCCACCACGAAGCAGTCGTCGGAGTGCGGCATATCCATCGCTAGGTAATGTGCCTTCCGCTCCACGCCAGCAACGACTACCAGCGCTTCGCCGAAGTCTGCTTGCGCCTCGCCTGCCGGATGCCGCAGCGGCACGAACATCTCCCGGCCATGCAGCATCGCCGTACGCACGTAGTCCTTCACGATGGTGTAGCCGCCGCTGAACCCGTGTTCTTCTCTGAGCCGGTCGAAGATCCGCTTCGCCGTGTGCCGCTGCTTGGCTGGCCGCGTCTTGTCTTCTTCCAGGATGGCGTCGATCACGCCCACCCACGGGCCCAGCTTGGGTCGCTTCACCGCCTGCTGCCGCTGGTAACCCGGGGGCACCGAGTAGCGCAGCATCTTCCCCACTGACTCTCGCGACAGACCAAACTCCCGCGCTACCGCCCGTTGACTTCGTCCCTCAACCAGAACCGCTCGCCGCACCCGCCCGTATAGCTCCACCTTGTACATCCCTCCGGTGTTCCATGAACCCCGATGCTTGCGCAACAGCCCATGGAACCCAATCCCAGCGGTGGCCTACTTTTACACCGCCACGTACCGCCGCTTACGCGGCGCTACATGGCCTAGTTTTTCACCGGCGCTCATAGTGCCTTCAAGATATACGTTGCCGACGATCGCCGGGCCGCCATGTCCAGGCCCCGCGATGTAGAACATGTTGAGGTCGTATTTCTTGATCGCCCGGTTCAGATGCACGTAGATGAAGTTCTGGCCCGGCGTCGTGCCCCAGTGCGAGACCACCAACGGCTTGACGTGGGATAGCTTGAGCGGTTCCTTGAGCAACGGGTTGTCATAGAGATAGATCTGGCCGACCGACACATAATTCGCGGCACGCCAGTAGGCATTCATCTTGCGGAGCAGCTCCGGAGTGAGCGCGTGGGGCCCTTTAACGGACTCTTCCTTGCCCAATTCTTCTGTTGTCTCGTGGAGCAACTCCTGGGAAAGCGTGTCGGCTGACATGGTTCAATCTCCTTTTTGTTCAATGGCGAGAGGTTTGGTTGCTCACTTCGTCCGCCTGTAGTCCGAAGGAAGACAGCTTTGCGCGGGTGGATTTCAAATTCATGTGAAGAATGCTTCGAATGCCCAGTCCTTCCGCTATCTGGACGAACATCGGCGTGTTGTCGATGTAGACGATCCGCGCCGGCGGCGTCTGGGCGATGTCCAATGCCAGCCGAAAGATGTTTACATCGGGCTTGCGCATGTGAACGAAGCAGGAAGTGATGAAGGTATCCACCAGCCGGTCCAGCTTGAACGCGCGAATGCGATATGCGTTCATCTTGCGGGATTCATTGCTGACGACAACGATCTTCAGGCCATACCGGACCTTGAGACGAGCAATCAACTCGATCATTCCGGGGTACGGCTTCGATTGCGCAAAGATGAAGTCCCGGAACTGGCTCCGCGTGAACGGCCGCTTTCGATAGAAGACCACCCAATCCAGATATTCCTGGAAGGTCATCCTTCCCTCTTCATGCGTCTCGAAGAGCAGAGCGTGGCGCTCTTCCATCTCTGCCCACGCCAGCTTGAAGTGTTTGGCCGCGCGATGGCGGGCCAGATGGTCCCAGCCGTCGGTGAGCAGAACCTCGCCGACATCAAGGAACAGTGTCGTCACCGGTGCCGCTCTTTTCATTCTTCCTCTGACGACAACTGCGCTTACATTGCGGTTCAGTTCCTCACCGCGGCCCCGTCACGCAGTTCGACGCAAAATTGCGAGATCGCGGTACAGAAGCGAGGTGAAGCAGCAGTTTGCAATAGGTCTTTCAGTCGAGGGTCTTAGTTCTGCCTGCTTATCCTGTCCTTCGGAACAGCCTCTTTCCGGACGGACAATAATCGCCATTGCTGCCGAGCCAACAACGACGGTAGACCCTGATCCAGGTATATGTCGGGGCCGCACACGGTTCTCCTAAAACCGCAACTCATCCAAGGGATATGCCTACTTCTGATTGACATCGCGCAGGAGTTTGGTCCGTCGTTCTTCGTATTCCTCGCTTGTGATCTCCCCGGCGGCATATCGCCTTTGCAGGATCTGCAGCGGCGATTGCATCTGCCTGTAGGTAATTCGCCTCACCGGCATCATGAAGGAAAAGAAGAAAATCCAGAGCAGGAACCAGAAGACCCACCAATACGCGTGCATTCCCCAGTAGTAGTACATTGATATCACCTCACACAACGCCGTGCCTGATTTGGCCATCCGATGATGGACCTGCCAACCCTACAGTGAGGTTGGATGCAGATATTGAACCGGGTGGCTACATCCATCGCGATGCATATGAATTCATTCCGCCATGCGCCCATCTGCGACGGGGCTTGACTATGGCTGGATCCATCAATGAGCTGCTCATCGCGCGCTCTTCTTCTGCTACTTCCTCTGACGTACGGCAAGCAAAAGAGCGATACCGCCAACGAGCGCGATGCCTCCGAGAATTGGGGGCGCTAGATTCATCTTTTGCGGTTCGAGGGTCTCTTGCATCATGAATCGTATAGGGGATGCGAAGTATGCAAGCGAAAGAACCCCCAAGCCAATCAAGATGATCCCGACGATGGTTGCAATTCTCATGAGATCTCCTTGTTAGCTTCGCTGAACGACTGACTTCCTCAGTACTCCCGGGTTACAAGGCAGTTGCCTTCTAAGACTGAAGTACAGGCCCAGGGCGCAGGGCTGACCCCTCGGACTCGGATAAGTCTTAAACGCCTTCTCGGGTGTGATGCAGATTCACTCGGCGATTGGCCCAGGAAATGGACTTTACCCAGCGCGTGGGAACCAGCACCGAGCGGCAGAGAAGCCATTCTCCCGCCTTCACCTCCAGATAGCCGAGATGCCAGGAGGCCTCGTCCAGAATGAAGTCTTCCAGACGCCCCAGTTCACCGTCCGTACCCCGTACTTCGTAACCCTCCAGGTTCGAGATACTGCGGAGATGCAAATCTCCCTCGGTATGCACCGGGTACTCTATGCCAGTGGGCATGGAGGACGTCATGGGGGACCGCCTGTCGACCCAGTAGGCCAGCTTGCCAAAATAATCCTGCATAGCGATTTCCTGCTGACGGGAGACCGGCTGTTTGGTATCGACATCGGGACTCTGTCGCACCTGCTCCTTCGTCAATTGGACGTGAAGGGTCTTGTTCTCCCAATCGAGTTGTTTGATCGCCGTAACCGGGAGAACTACCTCCTCACGAGTAAGCCAGCGTTTCACATCGACGACAAGATAGTGGATCGCCCAGGTCTGGTCGTTGAAGAGGAAGTCCCGCACGCTACCGATTTCGCCGTCGGTTGCAATTACGCGATGGTCAACCAATGCCTGTAAGCGGTGAAGCATATTCATCCTCCGGGTCACATAGTATGCGCACCCGGAGTCGCCGGTCAAACTCCGAATCACGGCCGAATTCTATGCGGCAGGGAGAGTCGATTACTGGTCAAATTTGACCTGGCATGAGTAAATTGGCTCAGCGCCCACTCGCAGTCGAGAACATGCTTGCAGTACGCTTGCGTTCGAATGCGGCTCTCACAGAGAGTTTTCGGCCCGGACAAACTTTGGATCGACTCAGGAATCTCATCTCAGGAGGTGCATTTGCCAATCCTGATGGATGAGTTCGCTCGCTGCGTGACTGCGCCACTCAGGCATGTCGCCACTCCATTGAAACTCACTCATGCCATCGACCAGGAGCACATACCGTGAGTCCGACTACAGAGAAGCCCAACACTACAGAACAACCCCAAGCCATGAGTGGGTCAAAAGACGATGCAAAGCCCGACGCTAATGGCAAACCGAAGGATGATGCCAAGGAAGATCTAAAGCCCGGCGCAAAGCCAACGTCGAAGGACGATTTGAAGTCGATCCCGATGGCCGATCTGCAGACCAAGCTCCAGTCTTCTCCGAAAGGCCTGACTCAAGCCGAGGCTGCGAAGCGGCTTGTGAGCGATGGACCTAACGCCCTCAAGGTAGAGAAGACCAATGCGTTTCTGAAGTTCCTCTCCTATTTCTGGGGGCCTATTCCGTGGATGATTGAGGTGGCCGTTATTCTGTCGGGGGTTGTGCGGCACTGGTTGGACTTCTTCGTCATTCTGGCGCTTCTCTTCTCGAATGCCATCGTTGCGTTCTGGGAAGAGCATCAGGCGGGCAATGAGATTGCGGCGCTCAAGGCAAAGCTGGCGAACGACGCGACGGTCCTGCGCGACGGCAAATGGGCCACACCAAAGGCGAGTGAACTGGTCGCCGGCGATGTCATTCGTCTGAAGCTGGGAAACATTGTTCCAGCAGACGCTCGGCTGTTGGATGGCGATCCCGTCGAAGTCGATCAGTCTGCCCTGACCGGTGAGTCGCTGCCAGTCACGCGCAAGCCGGGTGAGGCGGTCTTCTCCGGCTCGATTGTGCGCCAGGGTGAGATCGACGCAATGGTTTATGCGACGGGACCGCGCACTTATTTCGGCAAGACCGCGGAACTGGTGCAGCAGGCCCACACGGTGAGCCACTTTCAGAAGGCCGTGCTCAAGATTGGCGACTACCTGATTGTTCTCGCCGTGGTTTTGGTCGCGGGGATACTCACAGTCTCACTGCTTCGCCATAATCCCGTCCTCGATACGCTGGAGTTCTGTCTCATTCTGCTGGTCGCGTCGATTCCAGTAGCAATGCCGACCGTTCTGTCTGTAACAATGGCGGTCGGTGCGCGTCTGCTGGCGAAGAGTAAGGCAATCGTTACCCGGCTTTCGGCAATCGAGGAGTTGGCTGGCGTCGACGTTCTTTGTTCCGACAAGACAGGCACCCTGACCCAGAACAAGCTGACTCTGGGCGATCCGTTTACAGTGAACAACATCCCCGCCGACCAGGTAATTCTATGGGCGGCGCTCGCATCGCGTGCTGAAGATAAGGACACCATCGATCTTGCGGTGATCGGCGGGGTGAAGGATGCGAATGCGTTGAAGGCATTCCAGGTGCTTCATTTCCAGCCCTTCGACCCGGTGCATAAGCGCACTGAAGCAACCGTAAAGGGTGGTGACGGCAAGCAATTCTTCGTTGCCAAGGGCGCGCCCCAGGTCATCCTGCAGATGTCGAAAAATGCCGATGCAGTGAAGCCCGAAGTCGAAAAGGCCGTGAATGAATTTGCCGGGCGCGGCTTCCGCTCACTTGGTGTCTGCCGCGCTGACCAGGAGGGAAACTGGCAGTTTGCCGGCGTCATCCCGATGTTCGACCCGCCGCGCGAGCAGGCGAAGGCAACCATCGCAAGTGCCAGGCAGATGGGGCTAAACGTGAAGATGGTCACGGGCGATCAGACCGCCATCGCTCGCGAGACCAGCAAGCAACTCGGCCTGGGGACCAACATCGTCGATGCCAGCACCCTGGGCGACACCAAGCAGCAGCCCGGCCCCAAGATCATCGATGCAATCGAAAAAGCGGATGGCTTCGCCGAGGTCTTTCCCGAACACAAATACTTCATCATTGAAGCCCTCCAGAAGAGCGGTCACATCGTCGGTATGACCGGAGACGGCGTGAACGATGCGCCCGCGTTGAAGAAGGCGGACTGCGGCATCGCGGTCTCGGGCGCAACCGACGCAGCACGCGCGGCGGCGTCCATCGTCTTACTCGCGCCAGGACTCTCGGTCATTATCGAGGCCATTAAAGAGAGCCGCAAGATATTCCAGCGCATGAACAGTTACGCCATGTATCGCATCGCGGAGACGCTGCGCGTGGTGCTGTTCATGACGGTGGCCATCCTGGTCTTCAACTTCTACCCCGTGACTGCAGTGATGATCGTCATGATCGCATTGCTCAACGACGGGGCCATCCTCTCCATCGCATACGACAACGTCCAGTACAGCAATAAGCCCGAGGCGTGGAACATGCGGCGCGTGCTGGGCGTCTCGACAGTGCTGGGAGTCAACGGGGTCATCGCTGCGTTCCTTTTGTTCTGGCTCGGCGAACGCGTCTTCCATCTCGACCGCGCACACGTTCAGACCCTGATGTATCTGAAGCTTTCGGTGGCCGGCCATCTCACGATCTTCCTGACGCGCACGCGCGGGCCTTTCTGGACGATCAAGCCGGCGAAGATCCTTTGGATTGCGGTGCTCGGCACGCAGATAATTGCAACCCTTATCGCGGTCTATGGCTTGTTCATGACGCCGTTGGGTTGGACGTACGCTGGCCTTGTCTGGGGATATGCGATTCTCTGGGCGCTGTTCACCGACCGCATCAAACTTCTAGCCTACCGGGTCTTGGACGATGTCAAGGCCGACGAGGCAAATCCGGAGGACAAAGCGGACGCAGCGAAGCCAGAAGACAAAGCAACCGAGGCAAAGCCTGACGCCAAAGCTGACGAGCCAAAGCCGGAGGCCAAGGCCGACCAGCCGAAGCCTGAGGCCAAAGCTGATGAGCCGAAGCCTGAGGACAAGGCCGACGTAGCAAAGCCAGAGGCCAAAGCAGACGATGCAAAGCCGGAGGACAAAGCCGATGAGCCAAAGCCTGAGTCCAAAGACAAGGAGCAATCCAATGTAACGCCGCAGCTCGTCAAACGAGTCCATGAACTTTACGAGGAGCTGGGGCGTGAGGACGTTCAAACAGTCCAGGACTGGGAGAAAGCTAATCCGGCGACCGGGAAAACAAAATCCCAGAAATAAACGGACAGAGACAGCGAGGCTTACATGACCGGAAAATCGAAGGTCAAAATCAATTCAGAGGATTTCCCTGTGAATCCCGGTTCGGAGTTCAAGCTGAGCGACAGGCCGACGGATGTAACACCCATCAGCACCGATTCCAGGTGCAAGTCGTGCCCGGGAGACTCCATGCAGACCAGTTCCGAGTAGAACTCTACGCCGTGCAAATGCGTCACGGGGGGCTGGTCCGAAAGGCCTCCTCCGTTCGCAAGGGCAAAGGGCCTACTTTCAACAACACTTTGAGGGCAATCCCGATGGTCAAGAACCTACAGGTTGTGGACCAGACAGGGCGGCTAGTTTTCCGAAGGCCGCTTGACGTGATCGATGACAAGAAATACCAGTGAGGAGCGGGTGGCTGCCTCGGCGGAAGCGATGTATGT
>Ga0255355_1000114_pt1 | contig 55143 bp, 46 predicted proteins | sample HBST75metaG_FD_189943 | JGI IMG/M metagenome (GOLD analysis project Ga0255355, IMG submission 189943) | Peat soil microbial communities from Stordalen Mire, Sweden - H.B.S.T75 | ecosystem: Environmental > Terrestrial > Soil > Wetlands > Peat | place: Sweden: Norrbotten County, Stordalen Mire...
TCTCGACGGTCGCCATGATGAATGTCAATGTAATGACCACATAGGCGAGGAAGATCAACAGTGCGCAGAATAGGGCCACCAGCGCGGGAATCAAGGAAGCAGCTGTAAGAGCGGCCCCCGCGCCAGGAACGAGAACCCCCACAACCCCACCGACCGTTGCGCTTGCCGTGGCACTGGGCAAGCACGCAGCCAATATCGCACCACTGATTTGGACGCCGGTCCACAAGATAGAGGATGGGTTCAGATACCCCGAAACCCCTCCAGCCTGCTGACCGATCTGGACGAAGCTATTGATGATCGCCGGGAACCATGTCGATTGATTGATGAGCAGAGCGTAGAAGAAGCTGATGGTCATCAACTTTTTCAAGAAGCCCGCTATCCATCCCTCCAACTCATGCCGTTCCAGGAAGAGAACGATCATTGCCCATGTGAAGTCGATGACGGCAAGAAGGCCGAACAGTTTATTCGCGTAGCCGAACGCAGTTGAAACCCAGGTCGTCGTTGCGTTCTTGTAGACATCGAGCAAATCCGACGGCCCCGACTGAGGCGCCGGAGTCTGCCCATAGGCAAGTGCCCCTGTTGCAATCACCAATGCACCCAAAACGAACAACGACCTGTGTTTCAGTTTCATCTCAATCACCCCGTGCTACTGCTGTGGAACCGGCGAATACGTCCGACTGTCCGTATTCGACCCGGTAGGGACCGTGAAGAACGTATCGTTCATGTCGCCGTCAGCCTGCGCAGAGGACGCCTGCTGTGCCTGATACGTCGCCTTGGATGTAATGTCAGTGAGCATCAACTGGCGCAGTTTTTCCATTTCGGCCAGTTCCTGCGCGGCAAGTGTGTTGCCAACCTGAAGCGTCTGCAACAGCGTCGTCGAATTCTGAGACTGCTGCTGCAACGTCTGCACCAGCGCGGCATCGTTGTTCAACTGCGAGTATTGAAGCCCCGCAACCTTCAACGCCGAGTGAGCCGTATCGAGATTGGTTTTGTACCAGTTGCGATACATGCCCGCGTAATTCGTTGGGTTCGCGCTTCCATAACCGGGGAAGCGAGCATTGAACTCATCGTCCAGATTGGCCATCGAGTAGGCCAGACCGTTTCCGTACTGCACCGCGCCGTTCAACGCAGATAGATCGTTGGCAATGGCGCTGAAATTGAAATTGCCGTTGCCAATTCCTTGCACCATCGCCGTCGTTTGCTTGTATGCCTGCTCCAGGTGCTGGATTTGCATTTGCGCCTGTTGCAACTGAGTTGCGTACTGTTGAATCTGCGTTTCATAATGCAGAATGAGCTGGATGTTGTTCATGATCTGGGTCCACTCCGTGGCGATCCCAGCAACCACTCCGGCATGGGCTTCATCCACATTCACGCCCATTGTGAACATGAATGCAACCATGACGACACCTACGCGCAAGAACATCTTTTTCATGCGTTCCTCCCTTTACGACACAAGTTTGAGGCCGGACTTCTTCGCTCCATATTTCGTATCGAAGTATTCCGCCCAATTAGCGACACCGCGAACTCGCAGCCACTCCGAGACCCACTCTGCGCCGTGCGTTTTGCGGATCTCGCCGATGCGAGCGCGCACATCTGGACCGCTTACGCCCACGAACGCCAGCGCGACCGGACCGAAGCCGATATTGAAAAGTCGGCGTCCGTTCGGCGTTCGCTGGTAATACTCGCGCTTGGGCATGGCGCGAGAAATCATCTCGATCTCACGAGAGTTGACTCCCAACATCTCGTAGTACACGCGCACCGTCTCGCTCGTGGCCTCGGGATTCGGAAGAAAGAGTTTGTTGGGGCAGGTCTCGATCAACACGTCTTTGAGCGAGGAGTTGAAAATGTCCGACCAGTTCTGCGTGGAAAGCATCAGCGCCGCATTCGCCTTCCGCAGCGTCTTCGCCCAATCGCGGATGAACTCCTTGAAGAGTTCATGCTTCAGGAAGACCCACGCTTCATCGAGGACAATCGCAGTGGGCGACCCGTCCAGACGCTTTTCAATCTGATGGAAGAGAAAGAGCAGCACCGAAACTACCGCGCGCTCGCCCATCCCCATGAGGTGTTCCATCTCGAAGACCATGAACCGGCCTTGGCCAAGCACACTCTGATTCGCTTTGGCCTCCAGCAAGCCACCGAGAGAACCCTCAAGCGTGTACACCCGCAGCGCATCCCGCAGAGCCAGGTTCTGCAAGTTCACCAGTAGCTCCGTGAAAGTACGCGTCTTCGATTGGACAAGGAGCTGAAGCCCTTTCAAAATCTCCTTGCGTTCCGCTGGCACTACCGTATGTCCAGCCAAGGCGCACAGTTGCTCGATATACTGCGAGGCCCAGGCTATATCGCCAGGCGTGTCGAGTTCTGCGAAGGGCGCGAAGCTCATACCGCCGTCTTCAGCGCCCAGGTTGTAAAACTCTCCGCCCGCTGCCTGATTCAAAGCCCAGGCCGAGTATCCTTTGTCGAAGACGAATACCTGCGCATTCGGATAACGGAAGAACTGCGCTTCAATGCCGCACAACAACGTGCTCTTTCCCGCGCCCGGAGGCCCGACGACCAGCGTATGCGCTAGGTCTCCCACATGGAGATTGAAACGAAACACCGTTGAGCCGGTACTCGTGGCATACATCAACGGTTCACTGTTCTTTGGCATCAATGCCGAAGAGTTCACGCGGTCGCCGGTCCAGATCGCCGCAATTGGCATACAATCGGCCAGATTCAACGTGTGCAGGATGATGCGGCGCACGTTGCGATACCCGTCCCCCGGTAGCGTTCCGCGCCACGCTTCCACCGCATTGAAGGTTTCCAGGCGCGCCCCAAATCCAAGATTCTTGACGATCTTCGCAACCTGCCGAGCGCGATCCTTCACGCCCTCGCTGTCCTCATCCATCAGAATGATGTTTCCCGAGTAAAGGCAGAACTGCACATCCCCGCTGGACGCTTCGCCGATGGCGACTGTCGCATCTTCCATCATCCTCAGCGCGAAGGGATCGATACGCTTGGGAGGCTTGCCCATTAACTGGTCGATAAAGCCGCGAGCCTTCGCCGTCCACTTCTTCAGCGCGTCGGTGATGATCTTCTTCGCTTCTTCCGGATCGAGCAAGACAGCTCGCGTGTTCCACCTGTACTCGAACGGCAACGTGTCCAAAGCGGAAAGAATCCCAGGGAAACTAGTTGCCGGAAACCCGTCAATGGCCACGATCTGAATATGCTTGTCGCCGACCATCGGTTCGATGCCGGTCTTGAAGCTCACGCAGCCGATTAAGTCATGCAGGAAAACTGGGATGGCCGGAAGGATGAAGGGATAGTCCTCGCCAGTGACGCAACTGCGCACATACCGCGCCAGATCGCAACTGATCCACTCCGTTTCCGCCCCATCGTCTCCAACGACGCGGTGTCCCAAGAGGCGCTCCACGCGCACCTGCGAACTCAGTACATCGTGGAACAGCCCGAGGCGATCTTTGAAATAGATGAGCGCCGTTTCGCCAGCGGTCTTGTTGTCTCCGGCTCCACCCTTGAAGAGAAACCCCTTGACCTTCTCCTCGCTCTGCATCGGAGGAAGGTAGGTCAGCGATATGAAATAGGTGCTCTCGTAGTGCCGACCTTCGGCCTTGAACTGCGCTCTGCGCTCGTCGTCGATCAAACTCGTTACCGAGTCTGGGAAGGCTCCCTGCTTGGCGTATTCGTTGACCTCGCAGCGAATCGCATCGCAATGCACCAACCATCCAGAGCCGAGCTTCAAGACAGAATTCAATCGCTCTGCAAGAGCGGCCATCTCTTCGTGAGTGGCGGAGCCGAGATCGGGACCGGCATAACGCCAGGTCGCCATCAATGCTCCATCCTGAAGGAGCAGGATGCCATCGTCGATCATCGACGCATAAAGCAATAAATCGGGAAGGCCGGCTACCCACTTCCGGCCCTCCTCAGCCTTTGCGCCGCGCGCCGCCCATGCGATCAAGACACATGCCAACGCAGCCGCGCACGCTATCACCACAAACACCAGTCCAGTAATCATTGAGTCCACCATCTCCTTTACTTCCATGCCCGCCGCTGGCCTGTACTCCGGCTCGACAATCGGGATTTTGCCGGGTAATACGCCTTGTACTGGAAGCTGCGCGTAGCCACATCGCGCATCCTCGGATCAGCCTTCGCCAATTGAACCAGCATTGAAGTCGTCAGAGGCCAGAAGACAACGCCGATCAGAATGCTCCACCACGTCATCAACGCAAAGATGAACAACGCGGAGATCATGGCGGCGCCGAGAACAAGTTCACGGTCGCCACCCATGAGAAGATTGGGGCGATTGATCGACGAATGGAATACCGTCTCTCTCGGCCCGTGCATCTCAAAATCCCCCTGTCATCGCAATTACGGCACTGGAGCTGGAAAACAAAGTGCTCATGATCGTGCCCGCCCCGACAATCACGGCGGTTGCAATCACTGCGTAGCAAGAGCGTTTGGCGAACTCCGAAAGTTCGCCGCCGAAGACCAGAGCCATGCCTCCGGCAGCGATGCCAACCACTGAAATGCCCGCAGCCACTGGCCCAGTCAGCGACTGTTTCACCGTTTGCAACGGGGTTTCCCAAGGCAACCCGGTGGATGTGCTCGACGCATAGGAGACGGCGCTCGAAACGAGCGCCCATCCCGCCATCATCAAAACGGTTCGTCCGGTCAGAACTTCGACGAACTTCCCGGCCACTCTCCGCATACTCTTCAACATGCTTCCTCCTCGTTCTGGATCGAAAGTGGATCATCCAATCCCTTCGGCCCGGTTGAATGTCTGCCATCAAAACGACGGCCTATCAACTGACATCCGGCGCGTCTGAAGGCGCACGGTTGCAGCTATCCGATAACGGCACTGGAGCTGGAAAACAGGGTGCTCATGATTGTGCCGGCCCCGACAATCACGGCGGTTGCAATCACCGCGTAGCAGGACCGTTTGGCGAATTCAGATAGTTCGCCGCCAAAGACCAGCGCCATGCCGCCAGCAGCGATGCCCACTACAGAAATTCCCGCCGCCACCGGCCCGGTCAGCGACTGTTGCACCGTCTGCAACGGCGTCTCCCAGGGCAATCCCGTGGTACTCGTTGACGCATAGGCCAGCGCATTCGAGACCAGCGCCAAGCCCGCCATTGTCAAAAACCGTTTGCCGGTCACAAGATCAACCAGCCTTCCGGTCATCTTCCGCATCTTTTTCACCATGCTCATCTCCTTCTTTCCGGTTGAATGTCCTTGTTATGCAGCAACCGAGAATGCCTAAAGCTGTTCAATCTCGAAGCGTTCTCCGTCGTGCCCCTTTACCAAACAAACCTCTTTCACCTTGCGTCCGCACGGAAACTGACGACCGGCTTCGATGTAGACAACCAGATGAATCGTCTCCGCGACGATCCTTGCCAAAATGTGGGTTGGGAATGGATTCGCCGTCTTCTGGCAAAGGAAAACAATCCTGTTCAAACCTTCCATCGCATTGTTCGCGTGGATGGTCATCGACCCGCCAGGATGCCCTGTATTCCACGCTTCCATTGCGGTTAACGCTTCGGTCCCGCGAACCTCGCCAACCAATATCCGATGGGGCTTCATGCGCAGGCAGGAACGGATCAAATCGTCCATCGGAACCGCCTTGCAGGCGGTGAGCTGCACATAGTTTTCAATCGCTACGCGCAACTCCGGCAAATCTTCAAGAATCAGCACACGGTCATGCGGAGTGCGCTCCGCAATGCCCTGATTCAAAGCGTCAAGCAGCGTCGTTTTGCCAGACCCCGTGCCGCCGACTACAAGAATGTTCTTGTGGTGCTCGATAGCCGTGAACAGCACGTCCGCGTGATTCGTAGCACTGTGAAGCGCCTGCTCGAATGGGTCGATGCTTTGGAGGCCGTTCAGTGGATCGTCCTTATTGGTCAGAATGCCGCTCGCGGCGTAATCGTATAGGCTCGGCTTTTTCTCGCCCTTCTTGCGGAATGACAGAGAGGCCGTGCCAATCGGCACCACGGGAGCAACCAGGGCTTCGACCCGGCAATTCAGATAGGGAACATTCCCGCTGACGACCGGACTGTTGTGGGTAGCCACCAGGCCAAATCCTTCAGCAATGCTCATCGTGGCCCCAACGGCCCGGAGCGGCGAAATCTCCGTCAGCACTTCAAACGGCTTGCCCTGCCGCATAATCCAGACCCGCCCGTCCGGATTCACAACCAGATCCTCAGCCGTTCGGTCGCTCATCAGCGCATGTACGATCTCTGGACCCAGCTCGGTCATCAGCTTGAAACGCTTGCGGAAATCGCTCTCGCTCTCCGAATCAAGTCTCGGAGTCTCCAAAATCTCGGTCTGAGCCGCCATTAGCTTGTCTCCCGGACACGATGCGAATCCGCCACTAAAACCAAATAAAAGCATATACGACTTCGGGCAGATAAAGCAGGTACAGCAGAACTATAAGAAATCTGGTACTCTCTTGTCAAGAGACCACTCGGGACTCCGTGCCCGGTGATCCGGGCGCTGGCTCAATATGCACGACTTTCATATCCAGAAGGAGGCGCAAATGCTCCCAATCGCACTCAAGGCCGTTCAACTCCAACTTCAGGCAATGGGCGCCGACCGCTACGAGTTGGGCGTCCGGGTTCCACCGGAAAAATCCGACGACGGCAAATCGCACATGAAGCTGCGCAACGGCCAGAACGATATTGGCCTTACCATCGGTGAGGTTTTCGATAAGCTCGATTGGTGCGCCGCGGAGAATGCCAAGGGCCACCACATCTACATCCGCCCCTCTGGGCCGAGCCAACTCACCCTGATCGACGATCTGACCCGCAAAAGCCTCGACACGCTCCTCGATACCGGGTACACCCCGGCCTGCGTTGTCGAAACCTCCCCCGGCAACTTTCAGGCTTGGCTCAAACACGCTTGGACACTCAACACTGAAGAAGGCACCGTCGCCGCCAAGATACTGGCGGAACGATTTGGAGGAGACCCCAACTCAGCAGACTGGCGGCACTTCGGCCGCCTTGCCGGTTTCACCAATCCAAAACCTCTGTACAGACTTCAAAATGGGCTCTTTCCCTACTCGCAACTCAAATTCGCTCTTTCCAAGGGCGTCATCTATGAGAAAACCCACGAGGTGCTCTCCGAAGTCGAGGACCGGCTGCTAGAACAGTTGAAGGAAGTGAGGAGGTCTACCGAGACACGCATCGGCTTTCAGAAATATCCACGGCCTGAATCTCAACTTCTCGACTACTCCCACTTCGCCAACTTGTTTCCCGCTCAAGGAGAGCGGCACAAAGCAGATCTTTCCTATGCCACCTACTCACTCCAGCGAGGTGTCTCAGAAATTGAAATCCGCAATACCATTCGGACCCATGCCTCTACATCCGCGTTCGTAAACCGCTCTCCGAAAGATAAGGACGCCTATATTGACCGCACCGTAAGAAAAGCACTTAAGCAGAACGGCATCTCCATTCCAACCCAGCCCACCTTTCAATCCGCAGAACTCTGCCGCTGATCGTTTACTGCTTTTCCGTGGGGAGGGGCGCGTGGCGTCCCTCCCTCGCTTCGACCCCTTCAGGTTCTCCGCTACCCACCCCAGCGGGGAGAAATCCCCGCAACGCCCCCGCACATTTTGAAAGGAAATGCGCTCGAACGAGCGTCTCAATTCCACAAGGCGAGAAAAAGCGTAACCGTCGCGCGGCGCTGCCTGAGAAAAAGGGGCGCGGGAAAAAGGTTCTCTGCGGAGGCTTCGTCTGAGGTTTACGGGTGTGTATTTATTGCATGGAAAATACCTCTAAAGAACGGAAAATAAAGGCATTAGTGCTTGACAAATACATCATATATGTATTATTATGAAAGAGTAAGGTCAAGCAATTCAGGGAGATAGCTAAATGCAAAACGAAAGATCAAAGGCCCTCATCGACTCGATCACCGACAGTATCAACACCCTCGCCACCATGACCGATGCAACCGCGAAATCGGACCTGTTTAAGACTTGGCTTCGCGCCGTCTCCCGGTTTCATCATTATTCGTTCAACAACCAATTGCTCGTTCTCCTTCAGCGGCCCCAGGCCGAGCGTGTCGCCGGTTTTCATACATGGAAGTCTTTGGGCCGCAATGTAAAGAAGGGAGCGAAGGGGATTGCAATCCTTGCCCCGTGCGTCCGCAAGAAGACTGCCGAGGAAGCAGACAAGATGCGGAAAGGCGAGAGAGTCTCCGAGATGAGCTGTGCGGATTCCGCGTCACCCACGTCTTCGACATCGCGGACACCGAAGGCAAGCCGCTTCCCGAACTCGACCATCGCGCCCAGGCCGGAGGCGAATCTCTTCTACCCCGCCTTGAGTCCGCAGCCGCCGCGATGGGAATCGTGATCGAGTACCGCGAGGAGACAGGTTCCCCGAACGGTTGGAGCGAGGGTGGAAAGGTCGTAGTCAACGCGACCCTATCCACGGCCGCAAAATGCGGCACACTGGCCCATGAACTGGCGCATGAGTACCTCCACTGGCAAAGCAATCGCAGGGACGACATGACCCGTGAGCAGCGCGAACTGGAGGCCGAGGCAACGTCCTTTGCCGTCCTCGCCCACTTCGGCGTCGAGCAGCCCTCCGACCGCTATCTGGCCAGTTGGGACGCCACCGCCGAGAGTATCACCGCCTCCCTCCACACCATCCGCGATGCCGTTCACCACATCCTCGGCGCGATGGACTCGAAAGGCCAGGAACAGACCGAAGCCGAGATCGAGGAGATCGCGGCCTAACGCTTCACCGGCACGATTCACTCAGGGCCAGCCGGGAGCCTTATCCCGGCACGGAGACCACAATGGCAATCGCCCACAAATTCGAGACTGCTGGACTCGGGATTGCTCCCTTCCGTTTGGTTCGCGTCGAGATGCACTGGTTTTCCATCCCCGGCATTCCAGGCAGCAAGAAACCCGGTTCGTCTTGTATGTTTTGCGGCCACCCCATCGCGGAGTGCTGTTTCCTTCATGACGCCAACGGAAAGGAATTCCATGTTGGCAATGAGTGCATCAAGAAGGCCGGTGACGCCGGATTGTACGACACCGTCAAGAAGGAACTCCGGCGCATGAAGAACCAGGCCGAGGCCGACGCGGCAGCGGCCACCTTCCGCGAAGGCCGCGACATACTCGCCCGTGCCGAAGTTCGCGCATTGCTCTCCACTCAGCCTCATCCCAATTCGTTCTTTGCCGCCAAGGGCAAGACAATGGCCGACTACTACGATTTCTTGTTGCACAACTCTCCGCGCGGCACAGTGGCAAACACGGTTGGCAAACTGCGCGAGTTCGCAGCGGAGTCGATCCAATGACCGCAACGCAATTCTCACTCTTCGACGCGCGGCCCTCAGCCGCCACGCTAGGCATGGAGCCGAGCGTGAACGCGCGGAATGCGAAACGTAAACTCGACACCTTGCGCAAACAGTTGGCGACGGCGCAGGCCGATCTTGAGGACGTGAATTACAACCTGTCCATCGTTGCGATGCACCAACGAGCATCGCGCGAAGGAAAGATCGATGCAAATTGGTGGGATGCGGCGATGCGCTTTGGAATGTTGGACCCCGGCGAGGAGCCGGTCTACCGCTTTGGTTCTTACCCCGTAAAAGTCTTGCGGTGGATACGGCACCTGATCTTTACATTGAACGCGGAACGCCGTGACGTTCTATCCGCCATCGCCGACCTTGAACCAAAAGTCGCCGCTTTGTCGCAGATCATCGGCAATGCAATCCAGTGAGTACAGTCATGCAGATTCAACTCGACAGCCCGTATGCCCATGATGAGAACCCCGCCGCTTTGCTGGCCGGAGCGGAGATCGAGGCCGCACACCTTTCTCGTAGCCTCAAGATCGTTCGCTTGTGGAATCAATCGAGCGCCCTGCCACAATCCCGCCACGACGAGATGATCGAGGAGGAACAGAGGCTGGCCAACCTCTACGTGGCCATTATTTTTGAAATCGGCTCCGCGTTCGGCATCGAGCAAGCCGACGAACTCAAGGTCCACATTGAGGCCGCTTGCATTCTCGACGATTGGGAATGCCCACCCGCTGAACAGGGATTCCTATTTCCCATCCCTAACTACTCGGCGACGGAAGCCAGCCCCGCCACGGCGAGAAAGTGAGTGCCCAATATGAACACCATCATCCGCGAAGTCAATCCGGCTCGGCTCGCTTGGGGAATCTTCGACCATGCGAAGAGCGGTTACATGAACGAGGGAGACATACCAGCCAGCTATAGCGGCGATTGCATCGCAATGGGCCAGCCCGTTCGCAAACCATTCCGCATGGATGGCGAGATGTGGGTCGCCATTGGGCTAAGCAACGATGGTGCGCGCGCGTATCGCCTGTGCCCGATGCGTATCTTCAACGGCACCCCGACCAACTACCGCGACAAGAGCGGCAGCGCCGAACACGCAGAGGAAGCCCGCAACGATCCCAATGGCTTTTACGACCGCATGACCGTAAAGCACGGAGGACAGCAGTTCGTTCTCTGCGGCCCTGAAGTCAAGATCGTTGCCAGCCAGCAGGAAGACGTTCCCGCGCCCCAGGTTCAACTCGCCCTCTTTTGACCAGTGACCGACCACAACATACCCACGGAGACATCCATGCTAGGACACAGACTCAACCCAGCGATTCACTGCTATGAAGATGTGGAACTGATCGAAGTCCACTCCGAGTATCTGGAGTGCAGCTTCGTGGTTGCCAGAGACGAATGGGAGACCGGCAAGAAACTGCTCAACATTTTCAGCCCTATCGACGGCAATGTGCTGGGCTTCCCGCACTATCGCCTCCACCGCGACAACATCTCCGCCACCGGACCCAAGTTGCCCGACGGCACCACTGCCCAACCCGGCATGGCAGAGGCCATCGAGATACAGCGCCAGGCCGGACACTCCATCTACGCCGATCAGCTTTCCGCCATGCTCTACGGAGCTGGCCTCAACCCCGCGCGTTCGTGAGATGCGCAACACGGAAAGGAAATTATGCAAATCACAGTTTGGAGTGTGGCAGCGGACGACGACAACGGCACCTATGCCAACGTCCACGAAACGGAGAGCGCCGCATATCGGCGCTTGATTCAATTGACCGTCGATACCGACAACAAGGACGACGTGGCGAAGGCCGAGGCATTTATGGAGGCCGAGGACTTTGACAGCTTGGACGAATGGATTCACGAGGAAGTGATCGAGCCGCTGAATACCTATAGCGTGGACCAGCACAAGATTGATGTGCCGACCACCCCTTCATCAGCAGACGACGGCAAGCACATCACGCGCCGCGAACTTGCCAGCGTCCTCCACGGCTTGCGCCTTATGCAAGAGCAATGGGAACCGCAGATGCACGGCTGCACATCCATCGGCCTTCACGATCCTCTCGAACTCAGCGAACCCAACTCCTGCGACCACTTCTGCGACGAGGGGGATTCTCCGCTCGGCCCCAGCGAGATCGACGAGCTTTGCGAAAGGCTCAACATAGGGTTCTGCAACTAACCGGTTCCTGGTACAGGGCGAGATAGCGAAGGGTTCCAGTCTCCCACCGCGGGACCAGCTACTCGCCCGAAGCCGGCTCGGACGAGCCCTTTGCGCACCGCAGCGCGTGTTGCATGATTCGCTCCGTAGCTTCCTCCCCAATCAGCGAGTTCACAAACATGCAAAATTGAATGGCTCTCAATGATAGAGGTTCCACTACTTTCTTGAGGTCCGCTTCCGACAGAGTGTGAAGATCGGCAATCGCAGTTTCCGTATCAAGATCACAGAAAGCCCATTTCAAGGCCGAGATCACTCGCCACACGTATCGGGCTTCCAGCGGCAGCGCGGCCAACGCTTCCAAGTAAGGTTTGGTATCCTGCCCAGCTATCTGTGCCTTCAGGATAGCGAGATACGGCTTCATCTTTTCGGAACGAACAAGTTCTTGGGCACCATCTTCGGAATGAATCTCGCTGAGGCGGAGACTGCTGATTTTTCTATTCGTCATACTTCCTCCAGATTGAAGATGCCTCTCCGTGGTCCGGCAATAGCTGAGTTGGTTCCGCACCCGATCAAGCCTTGATATGTGCCCCTGAGTCAAGGGGGTTGCCAGTAAGATCAGCATTACACACCCACCGTGGGCTGGAATCCTGATAAACTTGATTGTGCGTCTACTGAACCAGATGCAAAGGGCGAAGGGGTTCGCCTGAACCGCTGCTCCATCCTGATCGAAATGGATGGGCGGATGATGACTCCTGACGAGGTTTCGTCTGGGAGTCTCCTGCCCGTTCAAAAGCCTCGGCAAAATCTGAATTCGCACACGCCGGACGTGGCGGCATGTGTGCGCCATAAGCTGGGGGTTCTGTGAAAATCGTCATCGTCTCCGATATCCATGCCAACTTGGCGGCGCTGCAAGCACTGCCTGAGCGCGATTTCGACCAACTTTGGTGCGTTGGCGATGTGGTGGACTATGGGCCAAGACCGCATGAAGCCGTCCAGTGGGTAAAGCGCAACGCTGCAATTGCGGTTCGCGGCAATCATGACCATGCGGCCGGGTTTTCCGTTGATCCCCAGTGCTCCTTGCCCTTCAAGAGACTTGCAGCAGAGACACTCCGCTACACCCAGGAGGTTTGCACGAAGGACGACCTGAAATTCCTGCGAAATCTTCCCATTCACTGCGAGATCGTGCTGAGTTCGACTCGGTTCTATGTGCTTCATGCCTGCCCTTCAGATCCGTTATTCGGGTATTGCCCTGAGTCGTCGAACCGCTGGCAAGAAGAGGTGGCGCGAATCAGCGCCGACGTGCTCATTGTCGGCCACACGCATACGCCATTCGTTCGAACAGTCGGTAAGACGACAATCGTGAATCCTGGCAGTCTTGGACAACCCAAGACGGGGCGACCTCTCGCGTGTTACGCGATTTGGGAGGACGGACGGATTTCACACAAGGAATACCACTATCCTCTCAGCGACACCATTCAACAAATTCGCCTGATGCCAATCTCCGCAGACGATCAGGACGCATTGATTGCTGTACTTGAGACCGGCGTCTTGCCGGCCAGCCATTCGACGAATGTAAAGGCGAATGGCTAGGGGGAGTCTGCCAACATGAATCTCAAAGAGTACGAGCAAGAGAAATTCGGAATAGCCGACATCATCCGATCCGCGCAGGCCGTCGACACGAAAGACGACTCTCTGCAATCCGAATGCCGTGATCTCTTGACGCGCTTAGCCGAAGACCGGTTCAACCTCTTGGTTGTAGGACGATTCAGCCGGGGCAAATCGACGCTGATGAATGCGCTCCTTGGTGGAGATCACCTGCCAACGGGGATTGTCCCATTGACATCTGTAATCACAACCGTTCGATATGGAAGCCGCAAGCAAGTCGTACTCACCTTCAACGACCGAAGTTTGCGCCGTGAAGTGCCGTTGTCGCAGTTGGCGGAATACGTGACTCAGCAATCGAATCCTGGCAATGTCAAGAATGTTGCGTATGCGGAAATTGAGTTGCCGGTCGAGATATTGCGCCGAGGGTTTTTCTTTGTGGACAGTCCAGGGCTGGGGTCTTCGATTACCGAGAATACGCAGACTACCGAGCGCTTCCTGCCCCAGGCGGATGCCTTCGTTCTGGTAACGAGCTATGAAAGCCCACTGTCGGAAGAAGAAGACCGCATCTTGCACCGGATACGCCTCACGAACAAGAGGCTCTTCATCGTGGTCAACAAGCAGGATACCGTCAGCGCGGAAGAGCAAAAGCAAGCCCTCGCGTTTATTGCAGAGCGCATGGATCGCTTTTCCTTCTCAGAGAAGCCGTATATCTTTTCCCTTTCCGCACGACAAGGACTCTACGCGAAACAGTCAGGGAATAGTGAGCATCTGGAAGAAAGCGGGATTGGATCGTTTGAGGCGGAACTGATGCGGTTTCTTACCGAAGAGCGCGCACAATCCTTTCTCACCAATATGTATGGACGGGCCACGACCCTTCTCGCGCAGCGGATGAGGCCGGAGGGCCAGGCTGCATATGAGGAAGCATTCAACCAACTCGCAGGGAGATTGCACGACCTTCGAGAGAAGAGTCTTGGCGCAGTGGCCCAATCGGAGAAAGCTGTCTCCGCTGAGGATGTATGCAGCAGTCACGCGACTACGCTACAAATCGAGAAGCGTACCGGTTGCTGGATTTGCGGCGCTATCCTGGACGCGATCTTTGGATTCCTGAGCAAGTATCAATACGAACTGACCATCAACCCGCAGATACAGCGGCAACATGCCCTCAGAGGTGGATTCTGCCCCCTCCACACCTGGCAGTATGAAAACATCTCCTCTCCGTATGGAGTGTGTACGGCGTATCCACAGCTTGCACATCGCATTGCAGGGGAACTTGAGCGGCTTGCCTCGCCGGTACACCAGACCAGTCTATTGCTTGACGATCTGAAGAGCCTGCTTGCTACTGCGGAGACTTGCCCTGTCTGCGAAATACGCTTTGATGCTGAAACGAAGGCTGTGAACGTTGCCGCTGAGACCGTTCGCACAGCGGCCGTATCCAGTGACGAGCGATTTCCAGCCTACTGTCTTCATCATCTCGTTTTGGTTGCCGCGTCTCTTGGCGATGGACAGCCCACACGGAATCTGCTCTATGCTCATGCACGATTATTGGAACGAACTGCCGAGGATCTGCAACGGTACGCACTCCGGCACGACGCCCTGCGCCGATACCTGACCAGCGAGGAAGAGCGGAGAGCTTCCCAGTTGGCGTTACTGCTGCTTGCAGGCCATCGAAGTGTGAGTGCGCCCTGGACAGCCGAGTTCATTCACTGAGGTGTCAGGATATGATTGAACAGACTACCTGCGACTCACGACAATACCGGTTTGCGTATCGGCTTCAGGTTGCGTCCGACGTCCCAGGTGACTTTTCAATCTCGTTTCCAGCAGATGGGTGGCTTTCGGCGATCTTCATCCCCGGAGACACCGAAGCGCTCTGGAAGCCGCCTGAGTATCCACCGCGAATCTATACCCTCACCCACGACACGATAATGGTTTGCTCGCACCGCACTGCGAACGATGTGCCCTTTGAAGTTCCACTTCAGAACTTGATGGCGATCAGTACAGAGAAGGCGCTCTTGTATGGAGTCATCGAGTTTTATGCCGGAGATTCTTCTCAAGCATTTCGATACAACACGCTGCACCAGAAGCACCTGAATGGATTCCTTCGCGCGCTCCGATCCGTGTGGCTTCCACCGCATGGAATGTGGCTGCCTGCAATCTCTCTTTCGCAACCAACCGCAAGCATGACCTTCCGATGTTGGTACGCACTGCGGGCAGAACTCGATGTAGATGAAAAACTCTTTGGAATCTGCTGCCGGGCGTCGATGCGCCCCGAGAAGAAGGGCTGGTTTCACAGAAGTCCCCAAGCGTTGCCGGCTGTGATTCTGGCTGCCACAAATCATCGATTGATTGCCATCTCCACAGGCACCGGAGAGACTGATGATCTCTACGGGATTGTGGTTCGCTATGCGCCAACTGGAAATCTTGAAGCAGCCGAGATTGATGGTTCAGCCAATGGATTTGAATTATCACTGAAATTGAAGAACGGTCAAGACTGGAAGTTCCTTTTTCATGACAATCAGCGTACATCAGCATCCTGCTTCCTGAATCTTCTTGAACTCTTGAAACCGACCATGTGAGAAGTGGCAGCAGATTCTTGACCTCCAAAAGAGTCTATTTGAGAAGAATCGAATTTCGCTCGCTAACGACGGCCCATGCGATAGTCCACGTACAGGATGTGAGATTTGATCTGGTCGCCTGCTCTGTACTGTGGGAGCTGCGCCATCTTCAACATTTGAAGAATGGCTCCGGGATTCCCATCGCTCCACTCGACAAGGGAGGGCAGGATCGAGTCCAGATTGGAGGCCCATAGCTGAATCCTCTCCGCGTGGCGTTGAGCAAATTCCAGTGCAATCTGCACCGGCCAGTTTCTAATCTCGATTTGCTCCGATTTGAGCGCGCACAACGGGCGCAGGGCGCCAATATCCTCCATGTGCGGCGAACGCGATGCAAAGATAACTGGTGTGCGCCCGTAATAGTGCAAGTCCTTAATCATGCCGGTGACAACGCGAGACGGCCCATCAAGATGGTCGAGCACCATAAAGAATGGTTGTGTATCAAGCGCCCGATGCGCAATACCCTTGAGCGATGATGATGATAGCGCGGAAATGTTTCCGGGAACTTTGATCTTCTTGTCTGCCGAATGCAACGCCTGGAGCAAGGCGAGAAGGAATTCGCGCGGTGATCGCATCTGTGCCACATAAAGCGCAAGCGGATGGTTTTCGACGAACGTGTTCAACAACCGCGACTTGCCAACACCCTCCGGTCCAAATACCAACATGGATTTTCGTGTCTTCGCCTGGCTCCGAAGACGGCCCATTTCCTCTTCGCGCTCGACACAATTCAGGTATTCACGAGTTGGCTCGCGTTGAGCGGAAGATAAAGGCATCGCTGCTCGTTCCCTTTCCTCAAAAACTAGCTGGCACTGCTTTCCAGGTGGCGTTGGTGACTTGATCGGATGATTTCTCGTGCCGCGTCCTGATCCTTCCAGCCGAGTACCTTGGTCCGCTCTTCTTCCAAGTCCTTATACACGGCGAAGAAATGCTCGACTTCGAGGAGGACATGCCGAGGCACTTGCGTGTAGCTGTCGCTATCGCGGAATCGTGGATTAAGCGTGTCAATCGAGTGCGCCAGCCCGTCTTTCTCAGGTTGCGCGGCACTCAGTTTGTGCTGGGCAGAGTGGCTCATGTCTGCTCTGGCAGTTTCCACTGGATCAGGCGAGTTCCGAAACATCCCGTTCTAATCGGTCGAGCCGTTCAATTGCCGACTGTACTGCGGGAGTTCCTTCTTCTTTGATTTTCCGCGCCCGGTCAAGCGCCTGTTCTGCAATGCGGCTGATTTCGTGGAGCAACTTGCGGATCTCGGCCTCCAAGCGCCCCCGGCTATCCTGAATGCGATTGAGAACATCGTTTTGTACGCGCGAGCTGTTCACTTCCAGAAGATGCCGCAGAAATTCACGAGCCTCGTTCGTGATTACTTTGCGCCCACCCAACAACGGCAAAAAGATGTCAGCGAGCCAGCGCAGCGGGGATGGGGGTTGCGCAGTTCCGATGAAGTCCTCGAAAATGAATGTGGAACGTACGCGCAAGCCCTTCTCCGGATCGAGCGCATGGGGCATCCGCGCCAGTTCGCTGAGGCCCGCACCGGCGAGCTTTTTCAGGAAGCTGTTTCCCATCTCCACAAACCGAAGGGCCACGGCGCGATATTGGCGCTCGCCCTCTTCCTGTTCAGGTTTCAGCCAAGGCACAACCTTGCCGCGCGAAATCTCCTGGGAAAGGTGCATCAATCGGCGCCGATAGCGCGGGCCAAAGCCGAGGGGTAAGGACGGTATCTCCTCACCAAATTCTGTTTCAGATTCCGTCCACGCAGAACGGAAAAACCGCCGATGACGTTCACCGAAGAGGTCCGAAATCTGATGCAGCTCCGCCATAAACAGGTAATCCATCTCGCGCATGGAGCGCTCAGCCTCGCTGATGGTTTCCTTCATAAGCTCGATACGCCGTTCGGATTCTTCGATGGGCCGCAGAAGCGCGTCACGATCCTCACTGATTACAACCAGCAGTTGTTCGCTCAGGCGCTGAAGTCCTCGGTCGCAAGCGGCGCGAACGAGATTCCTGCCCGAGTCTTCAACTAGGTGATGCAAACTCGCCAACAGTTTTTCCCAATCCCTCAACGGACCGCGGTCTTCCATCCGTTCGGCGGCACTCACCTCAAAGACCTCGCCCATCGGGCGATGCAGCCGCTTTTCCAGAACCTGGCGCGTGAATTTAGCTGCCGCCGCACGCTCAGGATCGCTGGTGCGGTCGGCCTTGTTGATTACCAGGATTAAATCCTGAACTTGCGTGCCGATGGATTCCACCAGCGCCAACTCCTCGCCCGCAATTGGCGGATCGGCTCCGACCACAACCAATGCTGCATCAATGTGAGGAATGAACGCCTGCGTGGTTGCCGTATTTCCTGTGAAGACCGAGCCCAAACCCGGCGTATCCACAAAACACATTCCGGAGGACAACAAGGGGCTGGGCACAAATACTTCCGCGCCGTCCACGGCCTTCTTGTTTTCGGGGTTGAGTTCTTCGGTCACGTACTCCTTCAAGTCGGTCATGGCAATGTCTCGCCAGTCCCCGTCACGCATACGAACGCGCGCGTGAGGTTGATCGCCAAACCGAATCACTGTAGGCACCGCAGTAACAGGAACAAACCCGGTCGGAACAACCTCATGGCCGACTAGAGCGTTGAGCAGGGTAGATTTGCCGCGCTTGAACTGGCCGATACAAGCTACATAGAAACGTCCTTCGGAAACCCGCGTTGCGAGCTCACGTGCTTCCTCCGCAACAGGCTCAGCCCCAAGTTCCTGAGCCAGATTGGCGAGTCGCAACAGACGGGAGGCGCCATCCATACACATGGATGTCTCAGCCGGAAGGCTGCCACAATCTTGCACAGTTGAACTGCTGTTATATTCCTGCATCAGTTATCACCCTTGTGACCGAACGCCTTCCGGACGAACGTATCGGATGACCTCAACATTCGACGTTGCGATTAGACCATCCTCGACCATTTCATCCAGATGGGGTATCAACACAGCGATCCGCTCCTCTTTGTCGATGATGGTCAGCATGATCGGTGCGTCTTTGGAGAACGTCCAATGGCTCGCATGATGAATTCTTGTGCTAGCGCCGAAGCCTTCGATACCCCGATAGACTGTGGCTCCTGCCATTCCCAGCTCCACGCATTTTGCAAGGATCGCTTCATGCAGCGGCTTGCCATGCCACTTGTCGCCTTCGCCGAAATGAATACGCAACATACGTGCTTGAAATTGTTCTTTCATGGTTGAACCTCCACTCATACAGAAGGGTTGACCGACACTGACTCCGTCAGATCAACGTCCAGTGCGCGGTAGGAGTACTTGATGATGTCTACATCTGAAAGGACAACAAGACCTTCTTCCACCATCTGATCCACAAGCGGAAGAAAAGATCGGAGCTTCTCCTCTGTATCGACTGCCGAGAGCATGATCGAGCAATTGTGAGAGAAGCTGAGAGCTTTGTCCTTATGAATCCGCCGATGCGCGCCATAGCCAAGGATGCCGCGGTAGACTGTGACGCCCGCGATGTCGTTGGCGCGCATGGCTTCAACAATTGCTTTGTAAAGAGGTTTGTCTTTCCAGAGGTCGGCTTCATCGATATATATACGCATCATCTTGGCCTTGCCCTCAATCTTCACATGCTCTGGAGGGACCGGCTTCTTTTGCTTCGAGACCTGCGCGGGTTTTGCAACAGTGGTCTCCTGAATCTCGATCATTCCAGTTCCGGCAAGTTCCTCCAGCTTTCCAAGGAGTTCGGTGACCTTTTCGCGAGATTCGACAAACTCAATCTTCAACGGGAGATGGTCGGAGATCTCGACAATGCTCGCCGAATGCATATGGTGATCCGCGCCAAACCCTGCGACCCCTTTCAGAACGGTAGCGCCGGAGACGCCCCGGTAAAAAAGGAAGTCGAGAATGCTCGAATACGTCGGAACCCCGTGATGCTTTGAGCCCTCACTCAGATAGATGGATACCTTCACAGCTTTTCCGGCATTCAACATACGTTCTCCTTAGGAATGCAATCCACGTTGCGAGACTAGAAATTCAGCAGCACGTCCAAGCGATCCCCATCCGGGCCTATCTGCCTCCGGTTTATCAAACAGATCTCGCAACTCCTGTGTCAACTGCCGGCGGCAGTTTTCAATAATGGCATCGACTCGTGCGGCAACCACGGGTTGGACCTGACGCCGCAGTTTTGTCCCGTGCGGGATACAGAGAACTGCGGTTGTTCGCAACCAGTCAGATACATCTCCCCGATGGATACAGCCAACGAACTCACGAATCCGCCGGTCTTCCTCAGCAAAAACATCCTTGCAGATGTCACAGAGGGCATCGTCGGATGAGATCGGGGCCGGTTCATCGACCAGCTTGATAAACACTTGCGCAGCAGTCAGGGCGTTCTGGACTGCCGCCAATCCCCACGTATGAAAGTTGCACAGGTGGTGGATTTCTTGTTCTGAGTGTTTCTGTAGGCGTGCAGCCTGATACTCCTTCAAAAAGCGGCAGAACGGACATCCAGGTTCGTGAAGCACGTCGAGAATCGATTGATAGAAAACGAGCTGTTTTTGTGTTCTCATCAGAGTATCTCCGCAATCACAGAGCCGCCCCAAACGGCAGCAAGGCCAAGAATGAGACTGCTGACGGCGTAGAGGGCGGCCAGCAAGAAAGCGCCGCTTCGAATCGTGGACAGTGTCTCCCACTCATACGTTGAAAAGGTGCTGTAGGCGCCAATGAAGCCAACTGGCACCAGGAATCTCCAGGCGGGGTTCAACCCCGCTCGTTTGCCAAGGAATGTGAGCGAGAAGCCGATGATGACGCAAGCCGTGATATTGATGACAAAAGTGCCGTAGGGGAATTTCGTTCCCATACGATTGGCGATTGTCGATCCGACCCAATATCTGGCCATGGAACCAAGCGCCCCGCCGAACGCAATAGAAAGGTATTTCTGCAATCTTATGCCTCCCTCTGGATGGCTGCGCAGGTTTCTTGGCTCTCGTTTGCATTCCAGTCTTTCAACAGAGCTAAGTCGTGTTCAAGCTGTGGTGCGTCGATAGTGTCCTCGGAGGTTCCATCGATCCTGTGAAGCTGAACGCGATAGGCATCTGCATAGGAACTCACCAGAAAAACGATCTTGCCGACAAGCTGGTTGCTCCATTGAGATAGTGCATGGCCGTAAAGATGAAGCTCTTGCTTCAGAAGGAGGCCAATGCTTTGCTCCAACGATTTTCTTATCTTGGAGCAAACGATACTCCTCCCGAGAAACATCCAGTGGCTCATACTGATTTCTTCCGGGAGAGATGCCAACTCAAAGCGCGGCATATCTCGCAGTAGGCTTTCCACCTCATCCTGTACAGGGAAGTCAGTACGTTCCATCTGCTGCGCCACCGTTTGGAGCGTGAAGATCGCCCGGTTGCTTACATCACGTACGTTCTCAATGCAATTAGCCAAAGATTCTCGAACAGCATCATCGAGCCACTCCGAAAGCTGAAAGGAGGTGACATGAGAGTTGGAATTTGCTCTCATCCAGACAAGTGCGCATTCCGCTGTTCGGCTCAGAATTGTCTCAGGCGTCTCGCCCAATCGATAAAGGGAATTGCTGAGAGCGGTGCGTTGCTCCCCGACCTCCCCGGTGATAAGACGTAACTGCTCTTCCAGGTCATGCGCGTCCACTGATAGATTCTGACCTCTGCGTTTCGTCTGGTCGAGAGTCGTCTCCAAGGCCGCAATCAACGAGTCGCGCGAGGCACCGATCTTTCTTGTAGCAGAGACGTTTCTAAGCTTTCGAGCCTGATCGAATCTGGGAAGCAACTCCCGCTCGAAAAACTGGTCGAGCAAGACAGTATAGGCCGGGAGGGAACTCACCGGATGCACACTCATGCTTAGGCCCAATTCGCTTTGCAGTTGCTCCTGGATATAGCCCATCACACGATGGAGATCATCTTCCGCCAGAAGGTCCGCCTTGCTAAGCAAAACAATGGCCGGAATTCCGCCTTCATAAAGCAGACGCAGAGTTCCGATGTCTTCTTCATTCAAGGCCGTGCCTGCATCAATCAGAAGTAGCGCAAGGTCGCAGGATGGAAGATAGGCCAGTGTCTCCGCTGCGCCTCGCCTGGCTAGTGAGCCAAGCCCTGGGGTATCTACCAGCACGATTCCTTGCCTGAGGCGTGGCGAGGGAACCTCGACGACCGCTCGCGCGACATTGCGCAGATTGCCTGGATTCCCCTGCTCCGTTACCAGCTTTCCAAGCTCTTCAACTGTGACGGTTTCTTCTCTTCCACCACCGTAGGCTACGGTAGCGCACAGGGTCGGTCCATAAAGCAGTTTCGTGGGTACAGCAGTGATGGGATTGATACCTACAGGAAGAACGTCCATGCTCAGGAGTGCATTCAAAAGTGAGGATTTCCCACTGCTGACACGTCCGAACAGCGCCACTTCCAGATTGTTATCCTCCAGGCGGGATGCGAGCAAATCAATGCGCGGCCGAAATTCGACGAATCCATGACGAGTGACGAGCTGCTCGATCAGCCGCAAGAGAGCCACATCGTACCCAGTCTCTTCCAGCTTCTTCAGGCGCGATTCCAGATTCGTCCCCAACTCCTGGCGGAGATAGCGTTCCATGCTTCCAGCCAGAGAACGAAGTTCATGGACCACTCCATTGAGATCGTCAACCGCATCCTCGAGAACGGCCCCGCATCCGCGCATATAGCTTGGTTTGAGTTCCTCAATCGCGATGTCGATAAAAGTAAGGTCAACCTTGATCGATCGTGTGGCTGGAATCTGCGCCGGTTCAGGCTTCATGTGCTGCCACTCCAAAGCTCGTAGCAGTTGTGACCGGAGCCGGCGAATATGGTCTTCGATCACCCTCGCCTGTGCGGGAGTGATGTCGATGACGTAGCGAGGAAACGGAGATTTCGATGCTGTGGAATGAAGAACATGTTCGATGTCAATCAGGAGTTTGTCTATGTATTGGCAGGTGATAATCAGGCGTCGCTGCTGCGTCTCGTTCAGCGTCCCTGAGATTCGCTGTTCTGGATCTCGTGATCTCACCATTTCTGGTCCGGGTTCGGGCATGACTCCTCCAAGTTATTCTTCAGCTTCGAGGAGTCATCTGCCCAGTTGGCGGTCTTAAGGTGGACTCCAACACCCACAGTTGCTTGTTGCTTGCTATGCCGTTACTGCCTTGTGCCAGCGCTCATACACGCTGGCGCCTGCGTAGCGGGCCTTTGCCCCAAGTTCGTGTTCGATCTCCAGAAAGCGGTTGTATTTCGCGATGCGCTCGCCGCGGCTGGTCGAACCCGTCTTGATCTGCCCCATGCCGGCAGCCACGGCCAGGTCGGCGATGCTCGTGTCATCGGTCTCGCCGGAACGGTGAGAGATGACTGCGCCGTAGCCATTCTCGCGGGCAATCTGAATGCATTCTAGCGTTTCCGTCAGCGTGCCGATCTGGTTCAGTTTGATAAGGATCGCATTGGCGATTCCGTCTTTGATGCCCTGGCGAAAGATCGTGGGGTTTGTGACAAAGTTGTCGTCGCCGATCAACTGAATCCGGCTACCGAGCGTCTTAGTCATGAGCTGCCAGCCAGCGTGATCGTCTTCCGCAACCCCATCTTCAATCGCCCATATCTCAGGATACCGATCAATCAACTTCTTCCAGAAATCGACCATCTGCTCCGAGGAATTCCGGCTTTTGTCCGACTTCTCGAAGAGGTAGGTGCCGTCGTCATAAAACTCGCTGGTGGCAGGATCGAGCACAAGGACGACATCCTTGCCTGGCTTGTAACCGGCCTTTTGAATTGCTTCGAGAATCAGTTCGATGGGTTCTTCATTGGACTTCAATTGCGGCGCGAATCCACCTTCGTCGCCAACCCCGGTGTTGTAGCCCTTCTTGTGCAGCACAGCCTTCAGTGCGTGGAAGGTTTCAGCCGCCGCACGCAATCCTTCGCTGTAGCTTGGCGCGCCTACTGGCGAGATCATGAACTCCTGGAAATCAACGTTGCTGTCGGCATGGCTTCCACCATTCAGCACGTTGAACCACGGCGCAGGGATCAGATTGGCTTCGGTGTTTCCCAGGCTGGCATAGAACGGCAGGCCGCGATCCACAGCAGAGGCGCGTGCCACAGCGAGAGAAACGCCCAGAATCGCGTTCGCTCCCAGACGTGCTTTGTTCGGCGTCCCGTCCAGATCGCAGAGTTTCTTGTCCAACGCTTTTTGGTCGTTGGCATTGAATCCATGCACTGCCTTTTGAATCTCACCGTTCACATGATTCCGCGCATTGAGAACACCCTTTCCTCCGTAGCGAGTTTTGTCACCGTCGCGCAGTTCGACAGCTTCACGCTTGCCGGTGGAAGCACCGGAAGGAACTTTAGCCGTTGCCTTTACACCATTTGCCAGCGTGACTGTCACGGAAAGGGTTGGATTCCCGCGGGAATCGAGGATTTCAAGGGCTTCGAGATTTGCAATTTCAGACATTGTGGCTACTCTTTCCCGGCTATAAGCCGTCCGCAGGGATAACTGCAATGAGTTGTTAGAACGGCCGATGAAGCCGGCCTCGGCTGTATTTGCAACCGACGCTTTGCCGTCCGCAAGATCTGCAATCGTACAGGAGAAAAGTTCAGATCAATGCACAATCATGACCGGACAATGCGCATATCGCAAAACTCGCTCCGAGTTCGATCCCAGCATCCAGCGATGAAGGATTGTGTGGCTTCGCTTGCCCATCACAATGAGGCTGGCTTGGATGGTGTCAGCCTTGTGGATGATCTGCTCCGCCGGATGACCGAGAACAATATCCGTTTCAAGTTCAATCTCTTTTTGCTTGGCGCGTTCGCGCAACGGGACGAAACACTTCTCATAGCGCTCTTGCCCGTCTTCAAGCACTGCATGGAACTCCGCGCTCTCAGCCTGTTCCGGCGGCCGGATCACAGCCAAAACGAATAGTTTGGCTTTCATATCTCCTGCCATCGACAGGGCAACATCCAAAGCGTGCTCCGAATGTGGAGACGCGTCGAATGCAACAAGTATCCTTTGAATTCCAACAAACGCCGGGCTTCCCATGCGCTTCACCTATCCTTCTTCTGCGGGTACTGGCCGCTGAATTGACTGCTCTGTTTTCACGTTTTTCACTGTTTGGGGAAGAAGATGCCGGGGAAGAAAGAACGAGTTTGCAATGATGGTCGGAATCACGGCGCTGGCGATGACTGTGCCCACGATATAGGAGTACTGCGCCTGCGTGATGATCTGATGATTGAGGCCAAAGAGTGCGGATATGGTGCCGAAGGTGAGGCCGGTTGACATCATCAGCGTGTAATAGGCTCCGGCCTTACCGTCATACTTGTGCATTCGGACTGCCGGATACACAGAAACTGCCTTGGTCAGCGTCTTCGCTCCAAATAGAACGAGCAGTGTTACAGGAGCGGCCATCAGTGCCGGCACAGAGACAAACGACCCGGCCCGGATGAAGTAAAACGGTGTCAGCAGTCCAAACGTAAGTGTACGGAGGCGGCGAATCAGCGAATGGTCTTTTCCGACCGTGCCCGCCAGCACCATGCCGATCATGTAAGCCGGAAGAACCGCTTCACTGCCTGCCCACACGGCAAGTCCTCCCATGGCAAAGAGGAAGAAGAGAAGATACTTGGCTTCGAGTTCGGAGACGCGTCCGCCGTATTTCTTGAAGAACCTCGGCGTGAGAAATGGCAGGACTACAAAGACGACGACGGAAACCACCACAAAGATCAGCGTCTTGACGGTGAATGGGGAGAAGATGAGTCCGAGCGCAATCACGGTTCCCAGATCATTGATGAAACAGGCGGCCAGAATAGCTTTGCCGTATTCGGTGACGTTGAAACCCAGTTCCAGCATGACAGCATAGACAACGGCAACCGAGGTCGTGGACAAGGCGACGCCGCACAGCCAACTCGGCATGATCGCCCAATGCAGCACGTAATGCGCGATTGCCGTGCAACCGAGAAATGGTCCGAAGAACCCCGCCAAGCCAATGATCGACGCTTCACGCCACTTGGTTTTGAAGATGATCGGATCGAGTTCCGCGCCGGCAAGGAAGGTCAGAACGATAGCGCCGGTCCCCGCCAGGAACGTGATCCACTGAGTATTCCCGGCCAGGCCGCCCTGCGCGAAACCGAAGAACCCGGTAAGGAATACGCCGATGACCAGTTGCGCCACCGTGCCAACCACAATCTCAGACAGCGCCGTCGAGATCTTGAACCAGATCGCCAACAGCGTCGCGGCCAACGCAAGCCCAACCCAGAGCGCACAAAGAGCCCAAGTGTTCGCCATATGCACGAACTCCTCAATTGTCAGATCAGGGATCGGGCCGGGACATGACTCCGCAACAGGATTCCCTGTCAGGAGTCATCATCTGTCCGGCCTATTGGATGGACAGCGGTTAAGGGTGAACTCCCTCACCACCTACACGTACACAATAGAAGACTGCCTGGAAAATGTCAACGGGCTGTCATCTGTTGGTAACGGCCCATCCAGTAAACCGAGCCGTTTTCCACCCCGGAGCCGATAAATGGATTCTTCCAGGATGATCGGCAATTCCGAAGATCGGTCAGGCATTGCCGCAGTCGGTAGGCGATAAATCCGCCTTCCGTTGAACTGAACACGCCCCAATCACCACCCCATGCCGTGCCAGAGGCTCGGGACAACGACAGTGCCGCCTACTCACGACAGCAGCCGCCCTCTACGTCCCACGCACGCCTGTTCCTATCTGCAACGCCTCTTTAGAAACCTAGACTTGGAGGGCGCTTCCCCTGTCCACGTCATCGGCGCAACGACCAGCTCCAGGCCAATAACGCCGTCACGCTCACCTTCGTCAAGCTCGGCTATTTTCCCATACACAGCCGTCCGGAACAGTCCGCTCCTCTTACGACGGCCTTATGCGTAGAGAGACAAGTGTCGGAATAGACCATAAAGAATATAGAACTACGACCATATGTGTATTATACTGACGTGTATCCTCACATGGGGGAGGTGGAAATGCCACAAGTTCGGCCAATTCAGCAGTCCCTGTTCCCGGAGCTGTCCGGCGCCTTCCGGGAATCCGAATCCTTCGCTACACTGAACCAGGAGGCACGACATGACTCCCATCGACGCATCGAGCACCATCCCCGGCAACCCCGACTCCATTTTGGAGTTGATGCAACTCCCAGCCTTCCAGAACCTGCTCGCCAAGGTGGAGACGAACTTCTACCGGAACCGCCCCAAGGAAGCGGCAGAACTGGAATTGGAGGGGACGATTCGCTTTACGCTCCAGGAGCGAGCAGCACAGGCGTGGGAGATTCTGAAGGAAGCCCGCTCGTCGGGCCTGCCAATGGACCAGGCCCAGGAGTTGATCTCCGAACTGGTCTACCCGCCGCTGGAGTCGGACGACAACTGATACTCGAAGGAGACGCCAAAACCACCCAGTTGGACTTTGGCATCGCCTCCGACGACTCCACCGAACCAGCAACGCCCAAACCGATTCTTCCGCCCGATCCTCTCCGCAACAGCCACAATTTCCGCCTCAACGATGAGGTCGCCTCGCATATCGCCGATGGCGGGTCAAAGGCGCGCATACAGCACAACCTCGACATCCTTGAACTGCTCAAGTCCATCCAGGCCGAGCAGCGCACCGCGACCACCGATGAACAAAATCGCATCGCGCAGTACATCGACTTCGGCGGATTGCGCGAGCTGTGGGATCAGGGCTACCGCTACTATGAGGAGCGCAACCGCCTTGCCGAGATCCTCACTGAGGACGAAATTGATGCGGTCAAGGAAACGTCCCTCAACACCCACTACACGGCCATTGAAGTCGTGGACCAGATGTGGGCGGCGGCAAACCGCCTTGGCTTTAACGGCGGGCGCATCCTCGAACCGGGCATGGGAGTGGGCAACTTCTTTGCCCGCATTCCCGACCAGCTTCTCCATGAGTCCGAACTTTTTGGGGTCGAGAAGAATCCCCTCAGCGGGGCGCTTGCCTCCATGCTCTATCCAGACGCCAAAATTCTCGTTCAGCCATTTGAAGAAACCCGTCTACCGAACAACTCCTTCGACATGGTGATCGGCAATCCTCCATTCGCTGACATCAAGATTGCCGATCCTGAATACTCCGACCCGAAGCTCTCCATTCACAACTACTTCCTTGTCAAGTCCCTCGACAAGCTCAAGCCGGGTGGGATTGCAGTCTGCATCAGTTCGCACTACACGCTTGATTCCCTCGACGTGCGCGCCCGCCGTGCGATGGCCGCGAGAGCCGATCTCGTCGCCGCAATTCGACTGCCCGACGACACCTTCCAGAAAAACGCCAACACAGCGGTTACCACCGACATTCTGTTCTTCCGCAAACGGCTTCCCAACGAACCCCAGCCGGAACACCCGGTCTGGATCGACAGCGTTTCGCACGTGGTTCCAGGCTATGGCGACCCAGCGGCGGTGAACTACAACGCATACTTCGACGAGCATCCTGAGATGGTCCTCGGAGTTCACAGTGCGGAAAGCCGGATGTACGGGCGGAAGGACTACACGCTGAAGCCCTTTGAAGACGATCTAAGCATCACGGATCGCCTGCAAAAAGCCATCGACACCTTGCCGGAAAATATCTTCACACCCTACGATCCGTCTGTCTCCAAGGATTCGCGGAACAGCCGAAGTGCATCCTCGCTTGTTCCCGCACCCAACACGATCAAGAATCATTCGTACTTCATCGACGAAGGCACGGTCTGGATCAACGACAACGGCGCGCGAACACCGCTCCCACGCGCATTGTCGAGCGGGCGCGTCCTCTTTCAACTGAAATCGCTCGTTGCGCTCAGGGACTCGTTGAAGGAAGTGATCCGGCTCCAACTCCAATCCGCGAATGAAGGCCAGCTCGCAGAATGCCAGGAGCAACTCTTACAGCACTACGAGAGCTATCGCGCGAACTTTGGCCCTCTCAACAATGTCAGCACGGCCAAAGTCTTTGAGGACGATCCTGAATACCCGCTATTGACGGCGCTCGAAAACGTCGATCCAGAGACTTCGAGAATCAGTCTCGCCGACATCTTTACCAAGCGCACGATCCGTCCCTACGAACCGCTGCGTGAGCTTCCCAGCGATCCAAAAGCAGCCATGCTCCAGGTGCTGGCCGAATGTGGTCGATTGGACACCGGCCTGATGTCTCGCCTCCTCGACAAACCGGAGCAAGAAGTCATTGCCCAGCTTGTCACCGCCGACCTGATCTACAAGGAACCGAATTCACAGCAATACCAAACAGCCGATGAATACCTATCCGGCAATGTGCGGCAAAAACTGAAAGACGCTCAAGGAGCCACGCTGCTCGACCCGGCCTATGAACGGAACGTCAAGGCGCTCGAAGCAGTCCAGCCGGAGATCGTGCCCTTCATCGACATTGACGTGCGCCTTGGGCAGACCTGGGTTCCCACCGAGGTGTATATTGCGTTCCTCAACCGGCATCTGGCCGAGCAACGCCCAGCATCCGGCGACCGTGCGCCCTCCATTACAAGAGACATCAACGGGCGCTGGAGCGTCGATCTGCCGTCTTGCTACAACACATTCGAGCTGACACACAAGTGGGCGGGCGGCGGGATGTCCGGGCACAAGCTGCTCGAATATGGTCTCAACCTCCAGGAGCCGACGCTCTACGAGAACAACGCCGATGGTAAGCCGGTCATCGACACGGTGCGAACCATCGCGGCGCGCGCCCGGCTGCGCGAAATCAAAGATGCCTTTTCCGAATGGATCAAAGACGACAAGCAGGCCGACATTCATCCGCAGATCGAGCGCATCTACAACGAAACCTTCAACGCCAACCGCCTCCGCATCTACGACGGCGGGCACCTGTCCTTTCCAGGGCTGAATCCCACCATCGTTCCGCGGCCATATCAAATGCGGGGAGCATGGCGAGTCATGGTTGAAGGCCGCGCCCTCCTCGACCACTTCGTGGGCTCCGGGAAATCCCTCTCCGTGATTATTGCCGGCATGGAGTCGCGCCGAATCGGAATCTCTCGCAAGAACCTCTATGTCGTCCCGAACAACATGATTCAACAATGGCGTGAGGAGTTCAAGAAAGCCTATCCTTCCGCCAACGTCCTTGCTGTTACCGAACGCGACTTCGATTCGCCACTCAGCCGAAAGCGCCTCTTCAGCCGTGTCGCCACCAACGAATGGGATGCCGTCATCGTCCCCCATTCCCAGTTCGATATGCTGCCCATCTCGCCCGAGCGGGAAGCGAAGACCGTCAACGCTCAGATGCAAGAGATGAAAGACCTGCTGCGCGAAGGCTCTGAAAACGGCCGCACCAAGACCAGAGCGGAGAAGCGGACCACGCGCCAGATCGAGAACAAGATTCAGAAGTACAAGGAGAAGCTGAAGGAGCTTTCCCAGGGACGTAAGGATGACACCATCTATTTCGACGATCTTGGAGTGGATCGTCTCTTTGTCGATGAAGCCCACGCCTACAAGGCTCTGGCCATCGTCACAAAGATGGGGAACATCGCCGGCATCAGCACCCGCGAGTCCCAGCGGGCGCAGCGCATCCTCGCCAAGATCGAGTTCATCCAGGAGACGCACAACGGCGCCGGAGTCATCTTCACCACCGCCACACCGATAACGAACACACTCGGCGAACAATTCGTGATGACGCGATACCTGGCCCGCGACATTCTCAATAAATGCGCCATCAACAATTTCGATGACTGGGCGGCCAACTTCGCCGAGCCTGTCACGCGCATGGAGTACGCCACCGATGGCGTCACCATCAAGCCGAAGACCGCGCTGGCAAACTACGTCAACGTCCCGGAACTCCAGTCCATCTGGTCCCAGTTTGCCGACGTAATGATGCAGGACGAGGCCGAGGAAGCCGGATACATCACTCTGCCCAAAGCTGTCCGCAAAGACATGCTCGTCAAAGTGACTCCGGCCCAGGAACCCCTGCTCCAGAGCATCGCCGAGCGCGGCGAACTGCTGAGCCTTCCGATGAGCGATCCAGAACGCCCGGACCCAACGGAAGACAACTGGCTCAAACTCGATTCCGACGCCTGCGCCATATCGCTCGATGCCCGCCTGTACGATCCAACCTGCCCGGACGATCCAGACAGCAAAGCCAACACCGCCGTGCGCACCACGCTCGATGTCTTGCGCCGCACGGAAGCCGAACGCGGGACCGTTATTATCTTTGCCGACCGTTACCAGCGTGGCGACTTCAATCTCTTCGAGGACATGAAGAAGAAGCTCATCGCCGCCGGCGTGCCCAGAGAACAGGTGGCCATCGTCCACGACTACAAGAAGGGCAAGGAATTCTTCGGCCTTCAACAGGCCATGCGCGCGGGCCGCGTCCGCGTCCTGCTCGGAACCACGGAAAAATGCGGTATCGGCGTCAACATTCAGACGCGCCTAAAGGCGCTGATCGATCTCGATCTCCCCCAGCGGCCCGACCAGTTGGAGCAGCGTCACGGACGAATGCGCCGCTCCGGGAACACCTTCTCCGAGGTCGAGTTTTACCGGATGATCTCGGAGCCGCGCGACGTGGCGTCGCCCAAGGCGCACGATCTTCAACGCGCTCAACTCTTGGAGCGCAAACAGACGTTTCTGTCGCAGTTCAAATCTGGCGGTCGCATGGGCCGAAAGATCGAGGACATTGCCGGCGAGACGCGGTTGAGTCCTCAGTTATTCGCACTGGCCAAAGCCCAGGCCACCGGCAACCCTCTTGCGCTAGAAAAGATCAAACTGGAGTACGAGATCAAGAACCTGACGCTGCTCGCCCGCTCCAACCGGCTCGACCACTACAACAACCGCCAGCAACTTCTCAACGTCGAGTACCGGATTGCACATCTTCAAGACAGGCTGCCCCAACTCAAGAAGGCCAGCGAGACTTTCAAATCGCACGAAAAGCGGGACGACGAAGGCAAGCTCCTCAGCCTCCAGGTGCGCTTCAGCGGACTTGAATTCACCAAACTCAAAGACGCCAATGAATACATGCGCACGGTCACCCTCGACAGCACATCGCAGCTCACCGTCAACGGCCTCGACATTCCCCTGGCAGTTAGCGACGCCCTCATCAAGGATGAACTCGGCACCATAACGGACATCACTGCCGTCCGCTACAACCTGGCCGGCGAATGGTTCGATGTGCCGCGCTCGGAAGCCCACATGGGTTTGCCTTCAGCCCAATCCCTGCTCACTTCTGTCTTGCGCCGCGGCGGAGACTTGCCAGCGAAAATCCTCGAAACGGAAGCCACCATTCAGGGAAACGAGGCAACGCTGGTCCGCCTGCATACCGCTTTGGACTATGAAAGTCCCTACGAGGCAAAGCTCAAAGAGTATGAGCAGCGTCTGGCAGAGATCGACAAGGAACTGCTCGGCAAGACGGAAGAGGTCGAGGAACTTGTCGATGCAGAGACGGAAGAACAGTCACCTGCAAAAACCGTTCCGGACGAACGTGAATCCGATGACAGCCAAGAACACGCACCAGATGAACCCGCCGAAGACCGTCCTTCAACCCAGATCACCGTCAATGATGGCCCAGGCGACGCCCTCGAAGTGCCCGCGAAGCAGACGCCACGTTTCAAAAGAAGGCAAACAACTGATCGAGGGCGCTAGCGCTACCATCCGCCCGCTGGAGTTTCGGGTTCTTTGGGTGTATTGTATGATATAAGGTGGGTTTTATGCGGAACTTTACTGTGTTTGTGGATGAAATGACGGACAGAACGCACCCTGCCACCCCGCCGTCCTACATGATTGCGCTCGCGCCTTCCCGCCGGAATGGCGGGGCAATGGCGACGAAGCGGTATTTGAGCAAGGAGAATCTTACGGTCGATCTCCAGCGGCGCCTTTGCTACACGGACAGCGCAGTGGAGAGGTTCTTCGCCAGCGACGACAAACACCAAACGCTGTTAAATCATGGCCTGAGTGACGAAGATGCAGTTTATCTAGGTTGGCTCCCCGACTTTGATCGAAACTAGGAGCGGATATGCACACAAACAAGCCAAGACTCTACGCAACGCTTACAAATGCGGCAGAGAAATCTGTCCGGCACTTGCTGGTTTTCTTTGTGGACGGGTCACGCGAAACTCAACTTATCCAGATATGTGACGGCGTGGAATCTCTTGTCCTGACAGGCACGGAGTTCGAGACAAGGCAAAAGGCCGATGCCCTAATTCAGCAGTGGGTGACGCAGGAGAATTTCATTCGCCCACGCGATGGCTTTGCTTTCGAACCCCTTGAACGCACAATTTCACTTGCAAAAAGGATGGGGTTCAAAATCGTTTATGATGAGCGATTCAAAAGCATGACCTGGCCGAACCCAAACCTTACAGGCGCAGCGGCCCTCTCTGCGTGGCCTGGCATGACCCCCTCAAATGGAGGCGGGTACCTGTACGCGCTGGATCAGATGAGGTTGCACGCTCGCCCAACATTGCCGCCAAGTCAGGAGCCTCTCATTGCACCCAGAGACGGCAAGGAATTCGCAACCTTCATCCTGAAACACAAGGCGGTACTCGATACAGTGGGACCGTACAGGGAATTCATTCTTGCCGGGGACGATTAGGCGATTGTTTGCGCCGTGCTGCGGATTAGCGCCCGCCGCGTAGCGCCGACTGCATAGATCATAATCCTGCTCAGGTGATGCATTACTCAGAAACGTGCTTTCTCCAAACAGTTTTCGAGAAGATGCTCCGCCGTCGATTCCTGTTCAAAGGTGCGATGATATGCATCAGACAGAATCGCTTGCCCCGAACTCCCGTCTATTTCGATGAGATAATCCCCGACACATTCGCCTGAGTCATAGTGGATTCGGTTGCCATCCGGGAAGAACTCAAGACTCAGATTAGCTACAGGACTGAGTCTAATTACACGCAACTTGTTGGGCAACTCGTCGTGCGACCGATAGTGCTCTTTACCAAGCTCTTTATTTACTGCCTGACACTTGGCGACGATCAACTCTCGAAAACTGAGCCACAAATCGGGTCCGAGTTTCCTTTTGAGATTTTCCCGCTCAACAGAAGCTTGACTCTCAGAATTGGCTTGTATCGCCGCTTCCTTGCGTTGCTCTTCCGCATACGTGATTTGAGCCGCCTGCCGTTTAGCAAAGTCACCCATTCCCTTGCCCCCACCTAGAGCATGAGTATACGCCGGCGAGGGTGATCTCAGAAAATTGTAAAGGGGCATTTCCTGCGCCCATAGTCTTTCCGGCAGAAGGAAACGGTCACGGCTGAAGTGGCTGAATGAACAACCCCCAAAAGAATTCCGCTGCACCCTGAAAGGTGAACTTTTCCTTATGGCGCCCATAGGATTGCATACCCAGAGGTTCGAAGTACAGCATCTCATCGTCGGCTTTGACCGAAACGGCTTCATTCATGCCACCGAACCTAGCGTCATCCGTCATAGCGTACTCAATACTGTTGCCTCCCATGACGCCACCCGAGATCGAGGCTGAACCCTGGCAGACCTTATCACCGTCCAGGTACACGGCAGCGCTGAACTGATTTGTATTGATTCTCCGAAAAGTTTGATCGAGATTTGGATTGCGGGTTGCGAGTTCCTGCAGGGAGCCTTCAAAGAACTTCGCGATGTACTCAAATCCCTCATGCCTGAAGCGGTCCTTATCGAGGTCCGTAAACTTTTTCCGGACGCGGAGATTGCTGGAGCGAATTACTGGAGTGGCGGAAGAAAACGCTTCTGGAACCGCCGCCGTCGCTGGTACGGCAATCGTATTTACGCGCACCGACTGGAGAGCGATTTTGATTGCTCTGACGACATCCAAAAACGCTTCATCGATGTCCGGCCAAGTCTTGATTGCCTTGCCGTCCTTCGGTATGGCCTGAAGCTTTCCGAACGGGAGTTCGTGCCAGTCGCAAGGACGCAGAATCACCGGGATTACTCGCGCTTCTCCATTCCTGTGCTTCTCCATGGCCCGCGTCATTTCCAGATCGTAGCAATAGTCCGAAGCGATGAAATTGGGGCTGACTAGCAGGAGAATTAGATCGGCTGAGTCGAGATGCTGATCTATTTGCGCCGCAAATTCGGAACCAGCGGCGATACGGCGATCATGCCATGAGCTGATGAGCCCCTGACGCTTTAGGGCAGAAAGATGCACCTCCAACTGGTCCCGGAGATCCTCGTCAACATGTGAATACGAAAAGAAAAGAGTAGACACCGACCGTACCTTTCTGGTCAATTTTCGCATATTGCGGCAGTTCGGATCATTACCTGTCAGACCTTCGCCCAATCGGGCAGATTTCGCAAAACTGTCAGTCATACCGTCCGAACGGTTTCCATTCCCCGTTGGGCCTAAATGGTGTTCCTTGACGTCCGCCCACCTGCCACATCGTATCCACCAGGGGAAGAAGCGTGTTGCCGTAAGGTGATTCTTCGGGATCATCGATGTCCACAAAGACTTCAGGGGATGTAAAGATGTCCAGGTTGATTCCGGCAGTCTGCGGAAATGCGCTCTGCATTGTCGTGACGAAAAACGCTCTGCCCGCAATTCCAATTAGCGAAAAGCCGACGTACAACTGCTCCCTGCGCCCATTCAGTCGAAATCGGCTGATTGCATCTTCATAGCAGTTGACCATCTGTTTTTCAAGCTCCTGGCCAAAGATCATTGGATGACCACCAGTTGGTGGCGGGTTACAGCAAAACCCGTCCGCATACTCGATAATGCCGGAACGAAAAAGTTGGGTGTAGCCGTAGGCCGTGAATTGAGTGCCGGTATCCGCCAGACACAAAAAACCATCCGCATTGTACCGGCACGAGCGCAACTCATGCGGAACATGCACTTGACGCTTTTCCTGTTCTGCAACTGTCCAGCTTTCTCTAAGCACATCTCTGCGAAAGGCAGACGCAGGGATGACGTGGAATAACCATTTGACATCGCCTGCGAGTCTGACTGGTCCTCTTCCTTTGCTTACGAGTTCCGCTCGATTCTCCCGCCATCTTTTGATGGTTTCGCCAAGTTCGTCCTGCTCTGCAAACGCCCTTCTGATTTCGTCTACTCTCATCGGATATTTTGTTGTCCCTCCGCGTAGATAGAACCGATTTACACCATCTACAGTGACCAAGTGAGGCTTGTTCCAACTGCGAGGGATGCGAAGCACCAACACGTCTCCGTCCTGGCATTTGACCGAACGCATCGCAATCCCGGTGAGACGTGGATCGATGCCGTCTCTGATGAGGTTTGAAAGCCGGTCCTTCTCAACTTGTTCATTTAGCAGTTTGATTCCTGAAAGGCTGTCTGCTATCCCGGTGGATTGATTGTCAGCCCCAGGCCTATCCACAATGCCGAACACAATGTCTCCACCACCGGCGTTTGCCATTGCAGCGACTTCGTAGAGAAAATCCTTTTTCTTTTCACTTTGATTGCTAGGCAATTCCTGCTTATACTCCAACATCAAGCCTTCAGCAACCTCTGAGTCGATGAGGTTCTGGATATGAGAAGGTGTCAAGTCGTTCAGGTTAACTGGAAGCATACCGCCATTTTCTCATCCCCAACCATTAAGGGAACACGTGCATGGGTTAACATCTGCTGCTATAGGAGAGGTCGCAGCTCCAGCAGGCGAGCCTGAATCTCTTTCCACGATGGATACTGGCCGTAACAAAGCACCTTGCACTGCCCCTCATATTCCGCCTCGATGGTTGCGGCGAGTTCCTTCGGCGGGAAGAGAGCATCGCTCTTCGCAAAGCTCATATCGTCGGGGTGAAAATAGCTTTTCGCAAAATGTCTGCTGCTGATCTGGTCGTAGTCAGCCTTGATTGCAGCGAATTCGGCAGATTTCAGCATGGCGATCACTTCGTCCTGCCCAGCCAATTGGAACAGATCGTAATAGTGCCTTGCGTATGTTCCAATCGGTTGCCGGTCGCGCTTGAGCAATTCCACCTTCGCGTGGATGGCAAACAGCTTCTCGACGAATGTCCGCCGGAAGTGCAACAGCCGCAACGGGAATCTTCCCTCATCCTCTGCGCCGAGTGAGGCGCCGGTTTCCTCCAGGAACTGACCAATATAGGAACGCAGGTCAACAATGCTTGTAGGTTCGCGGCCACTTGCCGTCCCGGCTTCGAGAAAGACGCGACCGGCGACTTCACCCGGTCCACCAAAACGCTGCGTATAGGAGAAGCGGTCGTTGCGACCGAATCCGCCAATGGTCTGGCTCTCCTTCTCGACAAACGCAAGAGCCGGGTGTGCTCCGACAGCATCACGGAGTTTCTTGAGTTCACGATCAATGCCGTTCTTTCCCAAGGCTGGTTTGAACCCGAGCGGATCGAGGAAGATGTCGATGTCTTCTGAAAATCTTTGAATCAGGTTCCAACCTTTCGACAGGCTCGTACCACCTTTGAAAATGACTTTGTCGCCAGCGGTGACGGAGATGATCCGTAGCGCCTCGGTGACGTAGTAATCCTTCTCAATGACTGCGGGGCGCAATCCGCGCCCGCGAAAATGCTCCGCCGCACGAAGTATCGCCTGCTCGAAGTCGGGATGTTCGTACAACTTCATTTCACTCCTCCAGCGGTGTTGCCGTCCCGCTCGGATTCAGTTTCGCCGGTCTCGCCGTGGTTCTGTTTCTCGTCCATGATTCCCTTGGCCTGCCAGTGCTTCGCGCTTGGCAGGCCGGCCAGAAGCCCAAAGTCGAACTTGGAAAACGGATTCAAAGAAGCCCGTAGACGCTGCGTAATGTCAGCCGGTTTGCCGATCTGTTCGCCGATGGCTCCGAGAATGGCGCGCACCCTTGGGGGTTCAGAGTCCGCCACTTTGAGAAGACGCTCAAAGCGGCCACTTTCAGAGAGCAGCACCACTGCACGGTCGATGGTTTCTGACGGCGTCAGTTCGCTGTTCTTTCCGCCCCGTCGCAGAAAGTCGAGCAGAGCAGCATCGACCTCGGACAACCTGGCCCATGCCTCCGGCCGCCGGGTGTGAACCACGGTCTCACTGCCAATGAGTTTTCTGGGTAGGCTGAGGGCGCTGGTAGAGACCTCACTGCGCCGTGCGGTCTGCGTGGTGAAGCCGAGAAGATTGGTAGCGGCGATACCGGCTGGATAGACCGTCTTGCGGCGGGACGCGAGTTCCTGGATGGCAGTTGGACTTGGCAAGCTCTTCCCGAACGCCGTTTGTCGGGCACTATAGTAGACGCCTTTGCTGAGGCGTTCGATAGTCCCTTCGCGCGTGAGGCGTGACAGTGATTGCGCAACAGCCGAAAACGGCAGGTCGCCGAAATCTTCAAGTCGCCATAGGCGTTCGCCCGCGCACCCGATCCGGCGGCGGACAAGACCCATGATCGGACTCGATTCCGTTGGCTGTTTTGATTGCGTTCTCACGGTTCAAGTATCCTTCAACGGTATCGTAATGTCAAGTTTTCTTGCAATAAAACTTGACAAACTACTCTCATTTTCCTAAATGCTCCGCAGTTGTCCGCAGGCATGATTTCAGAGCCTGCGGACAACTGCGGAGCAGATAAGCGATTCGTTGCGGTTGCTGCGGTTCTTTACGATGCATTCTGATTCTCAGCCGTTCGTTAGTGTTGCGGTTTAGAGCGACGCTTTCACGGCGATAACATGGGTTCAAATCCCATCGGGGACGCCAACAAAATAAAGGACTTAACAAAAAACACCTTCGAATTTTAGCGTCCGTTAAGCGGTTTCCTCCGCTTCCACATCCTTCCCGCCAGTGACCATACCCACGATCCGATGCTGCGCATTGCGCTTGAGTTCAATGACTCCCTGCGCATAGACGTTCATCGTCACCGAGATATTGGCATGGCGAAGAAGTTCCTGCACGGTCTTGATGTCCTCGCCATTTGCCTTGAGCAAAGTGGCAAAGGTGTGCCGGAAGGTATGCCAACCGATCTTGCCGGGAATGCCGGCGGCCTTGGCGGCGGGCTCCAGATATGGCCGATACAAGGAGCCGGGCCAGTAAGGCTGCTGTCCGTCCTTGGCCGGACTTGCGAAGACCCAGCCTTCCAGTCTCGGATACCCGCTGTAGTGCCGGCACCATTGAAGGTGGCTTTTTCTTCCACCCCAGCGAGCAAAGATCGCTCGCTGGGGACCCCGTTGAGGAAATAGCCACTCGGCAGCATCGATTTCGGTGTATAGCAATTGGAGAACCGTTCTAATCTTGGATCCTGCGGTGTTACCGGAACTAGTGTCATGGCTGCATGAATTGGTCATTGGCCATGGACAAGCGCGGGCGGGGACGCCCGCGCTATAGCCGGCCAGGAGGCCGGCGCTACATTCATGCAATTACCAAATCACGCGGTCACGGAACTAGTCGGTCTCGTGGGGCATAGGTACGATGAATCGTCACGGCTGTGAAATCAGCGTGGTGTTCGGATAATAATGGGAGAGAATCTCGCGGAAGCCTGCGCCTGATGCTGCCATGCCGATCGCGCCATGCTGGCACATCCCAACACTGTGACCCATGCTGTGGCCTTCCAACCGCCATCCTGAACTGTCCTTCGTAGCCGCAAAGTCGCTGCCGGGAATTGCGCCCCATCCCCACTGTCGAGCGCCGGCAATCCGCTGGCGCTCGTCGCCAGGCCTGAGCACATGGCCGCTGTTGCCGATTTTGCTGCGCCAAGTGAAGGGATGCTTCAGGCACCAGGCGCAAGAGACGCCGTAGTAGGGATATTCCTCGCCAGGCTCCATGCCGACATCGCGCAGAGAGCGCGTATGGCCGCCGCAGCGGCTGGAGTACATGGCCGCCAGCGGCTTGCCGCGATACTCGAGCACGAGGCCCCGCGTGGCGTGGACGGCGCTGGAAACCCGGCTTGTCACAGGAGGAGGAGACTTCAGAAACTGGCAGTGGGTCGTATCACAAAAGTCAAAGTCCATGTGCCTTTGGCCGGCAGCCAGGAAGGAGCGAGTGGCAATGGCCTGCGCCTTCAGCGCTTCGATGGGAGCGGTTTCATCCATCTCCGAAGCCACAATGGAAGCGACGGCTGTTTCGCGATCCATGGCGGCCACAGCCACCAGTTCCCCGTTGCGAGCCTCAATGGTCAGTCGGGCCGAATAGACACGGTGGAACTTGCCGGGCACAGTGAGCCGGAAGGCAACAGGTCCGCCGTTTCTGGAGGTAGCGGTCCAACTGGCGGCAGATCGGAAACCGACGACCACAAGTTCGCCCTCGGCGCGAAAGAGCAACTGGCGATGATCTGGTTCGCCGTTCAGCACGAGCAGCGAAGTGGCCCCAGCCCTTTTGGCGGCCACGGAGAGGACTTGCCCGTCCACCGGTTCGAGTTGCAGTTCGCGGGGATGAAACAAACCCAGGACGCCAAAGCGAACCTCCTGCTGCGCCGCGGCGAGGGGAGCAGTCAGCAGAAGTAACAGCAACATCGACCACATGCAAGCACGATGAAGGGCGGGGATCAGGGCGGAACTATCGCTGGTCATCGAGTCGCTCATCGCCTGCCTGCGCTTTCACCGGCTCCGAGAGAGCGCAGCATTGCGCCGGCCACGTTTGCGCTGGCAGCGCCGGTTACGCCGTAGACACGCACCAGAAGCAGGAGCCGAGGCTGCGCGGCCGGATAGAGCACTACTGTAAATCCATCTGCGGCCGCTCGCGGCGTGTGCGAACAAACCGCCGTTCCGGTTTTGGCCAGGGCGGCATCCTTGCCCAGAGCCGCGTCCACCGCGCGCGCCGTTCCGTGCTCCGCCGAGCCGAGCATGCCCTTGACGATCCTGCCTTGAAGGACGGAGTGCTGCTCCTTTTCGATAGCGAGGTAGGCCCTGGCCAGCGCCAATGGCGTTTCTTTCCAGGCCGTTCCAAGGCCCACGAGACTTTCGCCGCTCGCATTTGCCGCAGGCCCGGCGAGGCCATAGCGGGCAAAGGTCTGCGCAGCTCGCTTGCGATCCAGACCATTTGCAAGGTCCAGAAAATAGGTATTGCACGACTGCGCGATTGCCTCCTCCAGCCCGAGGTTTCCGTGCCCTGCCGGAAGCCAGCAGCGGGTGCGCGCGCCCAGACAGCGCAGAGTTGGAAAGCGGCCGGCGTTCTGTTCTCCATAGGCGATGGCGAGGAAGGGCTTGACCAGGGAGCCGGGAGCGACAGCCGGTTGCGCGGGCCATCGTTCGGCCAGCACATTGCCCGACGCATCCAGCAGCAAATAGGATATCTCGGCGCCGGCAAAGTTGCGATCCAGAACGGCCTTTGCCGCCTGAGAAAACTGCGCATCGCGCGTGGTCTGGGCCAGGGCCTGACACGCGAGAAAGAGCAGAATAATCAAAGAAGTGGCAGCTCGTTGCACAATCCACGCGCCTGTTGCCAGCCTGAATCGCTTCGCAGTCAGCGTATCCATTGATAGGTAACCGTCTGCGTCACTTTGGCGCCGAGATCCCTTTCTTCGACCTGCTCCGACTCCACTTTGGAGAAGACGCGGCTGAAGCTCGCCACATCTCCGGAAAAGAATGCCGGAGCCTGGCCGTCGACGGAGGCCTCTCGCCGATCGCTCACGCCGCGATGCCCGGCGAGATCCAATTGCGCCATAAGCCGGCGGAAGTTGCCCTGCTGCTGCGTGTGGTGGAAGAGGGCGGCATAGGTCACACTGCCGTTCTCATCGGCCGGAGCGGCTTTCTGCCGGAGCGCCATCATGCGCTCCAGGAGGAGAGAGTCATTGGCCAGCAGCAGTTGCCTGGCGCTTACCGCGAGGTAGAGGGGCACGGCGCCATCGAGGGCTAGATACTCGCCGGCGGCGCTGGATCGCTTCTGCCAGCGCACGCCGAGCTTCCCGGCGGTCAAGCCGGACGGCAGGGCCGAGGTCAGCGCCATGCGCACCGCGTTCTCATCCCAATTTTGCGGGGCGGAGAGAGCCACCGCCGTTTGCAGCGAGACAAAAACGCCCTCCCGCGAAGCGCGCGTGGAATAGACTTCCAGCAATGCGCCGGGCGGCTGAGCAGCCAGCAGCGCGCGCAGGGGCGCGTAGGAATCCACCTGTTTGGCCACAACCGGAGCCTGGTCGATGCGCACATCGAGTTGCGCCGCGCTGCCGGCATTCTCGGCCGAGGCTGCCGCGGGCGCGGTTGTGTAGGAAACCGCCGCGCTCTCCGGCGTTGCATTCAGCAGATTGCCACGCAGAGCTTCGAGAACTCTGTCCGGTGCGGGCGAGGCTTGCGCGGCGTAGAAAGCCGCGTCGTCTGGAGCCAGAGCGGCGATGGAGCGAACATCGCCCTGGGAGACGGCTGCCAGTCCGGGGCGGCGCAGCAAGACGCGCTGCTCGCGGTAAGTCTGGCTGGTTCGGTACAAGTCGCTCACCGCCGAGGCGTACTGCTTCATTTCGGTGATGTTCTGCTGAACCCAGTAACTGCGGAAATACGGCGAGGGGACAATCTTTTCGAGATTCAGAACCATGCGCAGATCGCCGCGCTCGCCGGCGGCCTGCTTGACGGCTTCGGCAAACCAGCCCTCGCTGGCCAGGTTGTGCGTAGAGGCTCCGGCCAGGCGGTCAAGCACGCCCGCAACAAGATCTTCGCGAGTGCCAAGAATCAGCCAGCCATCCCTCGCGGCAAAGGCCGCGGTGCGCGACGAGGCGGCGTCCGTATGCACGTAGAACGGGCTTCCCGCTTCGCTGCGCTGCTCGAACTTGCCGCGCGTCTGCCACAGCGGAGTGCTTTCAATCTGCTGCTGATCGAGGCGCGTGACATAAACGAATTCGAGATTGCCGATGTCGTAAAGGGCCAGGCAACTCTGCTTGCCCGCGACTGTTTCCAGCAGGCTGCTGTCAGCGGGAAGACTCGCCGCAGCGGAGAACTCGCTCTGCGCCTGGGAGAGGCGCGTGAAGAGACGCGATGTGCTGAAGTCCGCATGGTTGTCACTGGCGAGCCAGGCGCGCTTCTCCTCGGAGGTGTTCCAGTCGCGCAGCAGGGAGGCGAAGTCGCGGGCCTCGATGGAGAGCAACGCGCCCTCGGGCAGCAAGGACGGCAATTCGGGCTGGGGCTTGAGAGCCCGTTCCAGCTCGCCCACGGCGAAGACCACCGCGCAGCCCAGCAGCAGCACACCCGCTGAAATCCAGAGGCTTCGTTTCATTCCGCATCCTCCTCGGTCCTGGCCGTCTTTCTGGGAGTGAAGGGCATCCCCGGCAGCAATCGTGGACGGACCACCCGGTCCTGAGCCAACTCGGCGTGGATCTGCGGGGCGCGCGCTTCGTTTTCTACCATGCGGGCCACATCCGTCTCCAGCCGCTTCTTTTCCTCTTCAAAAGCGCGCTGCCGTGGCGAGCCAGTTTCCGAGCTAAGCGCGCTTTGCACAAGCCGCAGAGCCTCATCGCTCTCCTGCCGCTTCTGCCTGGCGTGAATTGCAAACCAGGTAAGTTTGGCCGCATCCTCTGGCTTCAGTGTGGAGAGAGAGGAAATGATCTGCATATTGAAATTGCTCTCGTCGTCATCCGAGCCGTAGTATCCCCCGTAGCACTGGCCGTAGAAGCTTCCGTTGTTTTCCAGAATCGGCTCGGCGGCCACTAGAGCGCGGGCATCCTGACCGGCTGCAAAAGCCGCCGAAAGATACTGGAGGCGCAACTCCGAATTGCCGGGCGCTGCGGCGATGGCGGAGCGAAGGATGAGTTCCCTCTGCTTGTCGCCGGGCGCGCAAGTTGCGGCAGTCCTGCGGGCTTCCAGGAAGTATGGCTTGTTGACCTCGTCCGCGCCGGGGCAGCCGTCGCGCGCCAGCAACTGCAACTCCGCGCTGCCGGGATCGGATTTTGTGCCGCCGTGGCCCTTCAGCGCTTTGGCTGCGGCCACCCGCTCCGCATACTTTGCCCTGGGATCGGCGGCCACCGCGGTCAATGTTTCAAGCGCCTGCGGCGATTGCAGGCTCACGGCCAGCGTGGCAGCCGCTAGCCGAACCTTGTAGCTCGCATTCCAGGGGAATGCCTCGGCCAGCGGCTGCAGGAAGGGCAGCGCCTCAGCAGATCGGCCGCGCGCCTCCAGGAGGCTGGCCGCCGAATCCGTATCGGCCCAGGTGTTGTCGCTGACCAGCGCCAAACGCTTGAGGAGAGCGACGGCGCCGGGCACATCGCCTTCATCCAGATCGATGGCTGCGAGACCCAGGAAGTTGGGGGCGGTCAGCTCGCGCGCATCGAGAGCCCGCTGGTAAGAGAAGCGCATCACGATGCGCTTTGACGGCTCGCGCAATGTGCGAACGGCGGTCTGCAGGTCGCTTGCAGTGGGAGCCGCTTCGGGCTGTTTCCTCCACTGTTCAATTAACTGCGGCAGGCGGCCCTCCGCCTCGGAAAGACGCAGTTCAGGAGCAAGCCACTGCGCGGTGCTGCGTCTACTTTCGGGGACGCGCGCGAACTCCGCGCGAGCCTCGGCAAACTTTTTCTCGTCGAGCAGCGCATCCACCAAACGAAACTCGGCCATTTCAAGTTCGTAATTGAACTCTGCCGGATTGCCTTGATCCTTGCGTCTTTCGAGTTCCAGAATGCGCGCGTAAACCTGGCTCATCTGGTCCTGGCGAATCAAGTGTTGCTTCTGCGTCCAATTGCTCTGCCAGTCGCTTTGCAGCAGTGAATTGAGCACATAGCCCGGATTTTCGGCGGAGGCAGTAATCTCGATCAGCCACGCCACCGAATCGCCATGGGCGTGATAGCCGGCCTCGAGCAGCGGCTCCGCGCGATAGTCGCCATTGCGCGCCAGGTAGACGCGCAGCATTGCATCCACAGGCTGGCTGATCGCCGCGTATTGTCCCTGCGCAGCAGCGTCGCCCAGTACCTGCGTAAAGTCGCCCCAGAAACTTTCCGGCACGCGGCGGGCATCCATCTCATCGGCCAGCCGCTGAACAGCCAACTGCCAGGCAGACAGCGCCTCCGCCTGCCGGCCCTGCTTCCACTCGATCGTTGCGATGCGATCCAGCACGGCGGGCTGATCGCTCTTGAGATCGAGCGAATGCTGGTAGTCGGCGAGGGCCGCTTCAGCCCGGTCGGAGCCTGCATAATACTCCGCAAGCTGCGCATAGGCGCTGGCGCTCTCTGGAGTGTGCTCCAGCTCTGCTTCCAGATAGCTTTCGGCCTGCGCGTCCTTTTCCTCGTCGAGATATTCGCCGTAGCGCGAGCCGTAGTAGAACCAGACTTCGCCGGCCAATTGCTGCTCACGGTCGACCGGATGCGCGAGACGCTCCGCGATGGTTGGATCGCCGCCGAGCGCGCCATCAAAGCCGGCGCGCACTTGCGGCGTGTGCTCACGCAGATAAAGGCCCGTCAGCCCGGTGTAGGCTTTCTTCCACACCGGTGGCAACCCGGCCGAACGCGCTACAATTCCAGCGAAAGCCTGATCGGACTTGCCGTTCGCCACGAGGAACTGCGCGACGCTGTCCGCGACAGTCTTCCGCGATCCCGCCGAGCCGGTTGCTTTTTCCACCAGTTCCTGCGGCCGCGCGGCCAGCAACAGCTTGTAATAGCGCGGCTGCTCGCTGCCGCCAACCTGATTCCACGGCCGCAACTTTTCCATCACGCGCAGCTCCGCACTCGAGTCTCCGAGCGCGCGATAGACTTCCACCGCTTTCTGCAAGACCGGCGGTTGTTTTCTTGCTGGAAGCGTGGCGGCGAACTTTTCCAGCCTGGCGCCAACGCCATCCAACTGCACCCGCCTCCGTTGCAGTTGCAACCAGTCGTTCAGCTCACGCTTGGAATCGCGGCTCGTTTCGGCGAACTCCCACAGCAGATCGGATTCCATATCCGCCAGCCCAGCCGCCTTGATTGCCGGCAAATAAACCTCGCGCAATTCGCTTTCATCTGCGGCTCCGGCGCGCTTGCCCTGGAGCCACGCGGCAAACTGCGCTTTCTCTTCCGGCGTGCCGTATTCGCCCATGACCGCGGCCATGGATCGCAGGGCCTGCGCAAAGCCTGACTTCGCCTGCGCCGTGCGCTCGGCAACCCGCTGCCGGCGCCAATCCTCATTGGTGATGGCGCCGAAGCCTTCTTTCACCACCTGCTCCGCCACCGCGGAGAGAGGCACATTTTCCGCCTTCTGCCGGGCGATTGCGAGGCGCGTGAAGGCGGCATCGCTCTGGCGCAGCCGCGCCATGATGCGCGCATAGGCCACCGCGCCCGATTGATTTTCCGCATCCACCAGCAGATCGGCGCCAGCCGCATCCACGCCCTGCCCGGCAAACTTGCGCGCTTCGTCCAGCAGTCCCCATTCTTCCAGCCGCGCAGCGACCTCGAACTCATTTTTCGCCTGTTGCGGGCGGCCGGTAATCCAGGCTTCTTCGAGCGCCTTCACCGCATCCGCATTGTGGCCTTGCCGCGCACGCGCTTCGGCGGCTTTCACCATCCATTGCGGATCGCGGTAGCTCAGCTTGTAAAGCTGTTCGTAATCGGCGACGGCATCATCCAGCCGGTGGAGGCGTTCTTCCAGATCGGCTTTCGACTGGTACAAATCCTTCTCTTCCGGCCGCACGCGAATAGCCTTGCCGTAGGCGTCGATAGCCGCCGGATAATCCTCCAGCGCCGTCTCCAGACGAGCCAGCACGATGCTCCAGCGAGCATCGCGCGGCGAAGCCTCGACCGTCTTGCGATAGAAGGCGAGGATCTTTTCGCGCTGCCCATGCGCGCCTGCCGCGAGCGCGGCTTCCTGAGCCACCGCGGCATCTCCCGGATAGGCGTTGATCAATTCAATGTACTGATCCGCCGCATCATTCCAGTTGCCCAGAAGGGTGTCTGACGCGATTGCTCCGCGGCGCAACTGAGCGATCCGCGCCGTCTTTTCGTTGCGCTCCATGGCAACAGCCTGAACGGCGGCCAACTCTGCCCGATAAAACTCCGCAAGACCTGTCTGATCGCCGGAGCGCGCATAGTTGGCGGCCAATGCGGTCTCGCTCTCCGCATCGAGGGGCTTCTGACTGAGCAGCGATTCCAGCAACTTTCTGGAGCGCGCATATTCGCCCAATTCCGTCAGCTTGCGCGCGGCTTCGAGTTGCAGTTGCCGCTTCAGATCGGGATAGGCGGCGTCTGCTGAATCGAGCAGGACGGCGACGGCGCGCGGTTTCTGCTGATGATTCCAGTCGAAGTCCACCGTCGAGCGCACCACGCCGAGCACCTTGGCGTGTTCGCGGTAGATGGTCTCGATTTCCGCCGCGGCAGCCGCGGGATTGTGCTGTTCCTCTAGGTTCACGAGTTGATAGCGCAGCTCCAGATTGCGAACCGGGTCGGTGGTAAGCGCGATCTGCCGCGCCAGCGCCTGCTGCTCGACCTCTGGCAAGAGGTGATTGCGGGCGGCCTGGGTGAGCGCGTCGAGCACGTCGAAGGCGTCAGTCTGCGCCACGGCCTGCTTCAGCTCCTGCGCGATCTCCCCGTTGCGATGCTGCGCCGAAAGCACGCTGACGCGCAGCTCGATGGCCGCGCCGGTGGGTGCGGCCGACTTCAGCAATCCCGCCGTTTCAGCCTCGACCGCGGCGCGCAACTCCGCACGCCGCGCCAGCGTCTGCAGCCGGGCACGGCTCTCCTCAGAGGGCTTTTCGCCGAGCGAACTCGCGACATATTCCTTGACCGCGCCGGGCAAATCGCCCTGGCTTTCCTCGATTGCTCCCGCCTCGTAGCCGAACAGCGCCGGCTCCGCCAGCCGTTCGCGGCCCTTGTGCAGTTGGGCCAATGCGGAGGAGAAATCGAAATAATCCCAAAAGACCGTGGCCGATTGCAAATAGCCGTTGGCTTCGCCCGGATGGACCTCGGCCATGCGCGTCCAGAAGGGCGCGGCCTCGGCAAAGCGACCGCGGTCGGCGTAGATGTCGCCGATCCGCGCCAGCGTATCCAGATCGTCCGGCCTGGAGTTGAGCAGCCGCTTCTCAATCTCGATGGCGTTGCCGGTATCTTCGGGATGGAAGTAAGCGAGGGAGCGATAGAGCGACGAGGCCTGGCGGCCCAGCGCTTCATCGGCGGGATACTCCGCCGCCAGCGCATCGGCCGCACCCACGCTCTCTTCAAAGCGCGATTGCCACAGGCACGACTCCGCCCAGAAGCGCTCCGCCGCCGGGTTGGATTTGGCCAGGGCGCTCCATTCTCCCTTGTCGATCTCCGGAGTTTGCTGGCGCAGCGTCTCCAGCGTCGCATCCAGCCGGCCGGTTCTGCTCAGCAGTTCAAACAGTTGATCGCGCAGCGCGGGAGACTCGGACCAGTGTTCCCAGAGCAGCTTTTCCGCCTCATCCCACTGCCCGTGCCGCCGGTATTGCGCCAGCAGATTGCGCACGAAGGTCAGATCATGCGGAAAGCGGTCATGGGCATAGAGATCGACTTCCAAAGCGAGCCGCGTATCGGGCGCGGGAGCTTCGCTCAGGTACTTTTCTAGCTCTGTTCCAGAGAAGATTCCAGTCACCTTGCGCGAAAGCGCAGCGTAATCCGCATTGCGCCTCTGGCGCAGATAGAAGCGGGCCAGCTTTGCATACCAGCCGGCGCCGAAGCTGGTGTCCTGGAACTGGTCGATGGCCCGCTGATAGACATCCTCCTCGTGCGCATTCAGGCGGTTCTGTTCCAAGAACTCCGCCAGCTTTTCATAGAGCCCAGGGTCCTGCGGATTGTGGTCCAGTTCTCCGCGCAGAACCACGAGCGCATCGGGCAATCGCTGCATTGCCACCAGCCGCGAAAGATACCGGTCGAGCACGCGCGCATAATCGGCGGAGCGAACCTTCCCCGCGGCCTGTTGCGCGACCGGCTTGCTGTAAGCCGCTCCCTCCGCGCCCAGCGGAACGCCATCCGCCTGGGCTGCAAGCTGCTTCAACAGACTGGCGTAAAGAGCGAACTCCTTGTCTGTCTGATTGGTCCGGCTATAGACATCGGCCACTGCGAGCGCCACTTCGACACGGCGAGCGTCGGCCGGGAATTGCGCCAGAAACGCCGTTCCCTCGCGAATCACCGCATCGTTTTCGCCGTAGGCCGCATAGGCGTCCATCAGACTCGCATGCAGCTCCGCCCGCTCTTGCGATTGCGGAAATCTCCGGTCAATATCCGTCAGCAATTCGGCGGCTTTGGCGCGATGAAAGTAAGGCACGGCGAGTTGATCCTGAGTAGAATACTCGCTGGCCGGCTGCTGGGAATTGAAAAACAGCGAAAGAATGCCGTTGAGGTAGCCCGGCCCGCGGTCCATTGTGGCAATGCTCTTGTAGAGCGCCAGATTACCCCCGCCCAGGCGCAGCGGCTGCTCCGGGGCGGTGAGCAGAATGCGCGTCAGCCCGGCGAGCCCCTTCAGCTCGGCATCGGGAGTCTGCTTGCTGGCGGCCAGCGCGTAGTAGTAGCGGGCGGCCTCGGGAAAATCCTGCACGCCCTCCAGCAGCCGGCCCAGCGTATAGAGTTCCTCGGCGCTCCAGTCGGCGGCGCGGGCATCCTTGCGCTCGCGGTACTCGGCCAGCACGGCTTTGGCGGCCTCCAGTTGACCCTGCTGCTGGAAAATGTAGAAGAGCTTCGCCGCATCTTTCAGCGCCTCGGCTCCGCCCTCTGGATGCGCCGCCAAGCCGGCCCGCAGGGCATCGCGAGTCTTGAGCGTCTGGTGGCCGCTGGTCAGCATTTCGCAGTAGCTCTTCACCAACTCCGCCTGCCACAGCGGCTGAAAGCTGCGATCGAAAACAGCCAGCCCATCCCTTGCCGAGCCGCGTCCCGCCGCGACCTGGGCTTCGGCCCGGACGGGGAACAAGGCATCGCCGGGAAGTGCTTTTCGATAGCGGGCAATCAAATCCGAGGCAGCGGAAAAATCCTTCCCCGCCAGATCGAAAGCCAGTTCGCGTTCATATACGGCGCCTTCCTGCGGATAGCGCCGCTCCCATCCGGCATACTCCCGCTCGGCGGCCGCGCGGCCAAGCGCGTAACGGTCCACCACTTCCAGCGTCCGCTCCCAGGCCTTCCACGAGCGCTCGGACTCAGCCGCCGTCCAGCGCTCCTGCGGACTCGCCGCAGACTGGCCAACGGCTTCCAGAGCCGCCAGCTCTTCCTGCGGTTTCAAGCGGCGCTCATAGAAATCCGCCAGGTCAAGATTCGCGGCTGCCTTGTCGCCGGCTCGCTCCGCCCAGTTCTTCCAGTCGCGCTCGGCGGCATCGAAGTCCAGAGCCTGCTCGTCTTCCAGGGCGCGCAGCGAGTAGAGCGCCGCACTGTTTTGGTTGGCGCTGATGAGAGCCGCCAGCGCCGGACGCGTTTCGCGCGGAGAACGCCGAAAGAGCACTTCTCCTCCGGGCAGCTTCATCAGCCGGTAGAGCGCCTTTTCGACGCCCGAGCCAGATTCGGCATTCTCCAGCCAGCGGGCGATTCCGTTGCCCGCGCCCAGCAGCAGGCCGGGGCTTTGCCAAGCCACCAGCGAAGCCGATGCCGTCAGCGCCGCCGCCGTCAAAGCAACCGCGCCCAGACCGATTCTGAGGCCGGAAGCGTGCGCTTCGGCCACGGAGACAAGCTTCTTGGAAATATCGCGCTCAGGGAACCACTTCAATTCGCACCTCCGCGCTGCCCAGATTGTGCGCCATGTCTTCCGCCGTTACCGCCAGCACATATTCGCCCGAAGGCAAGGCCTTCGGCAGGCTGATCTCGCCCGTACTTGCCCCCTGCTCGCGATCCCAGCGCAGGCTGACCGGAGCCAGCCCTTCCACCCGCGCCGTCAATGTTCGCGTGCTCTCCGACGCGCTGACCTTGAGCGGAATCGTCTCGCCCGCGCGGAATCGCTTCCGGTCGAGCCGCACCTTGACCGTGGGCGGAGTCGAGGCAATCACAAAGCTCTTCGACTCGCGATAAACCTGCCCATTCGTATCGCGCAGCACCAGCCGCACCGGATAGCTTCCGTCTTTCATGTCCGTGGGTGCGAGGAAGCGGGTCTGCCAGACATCCTCGCCCAGCAGATAGCGCAGCGGCTTCTCCAGGCCGAAGGGAAACAGGGCAATCACCGAAACGATGGCCTTGTCGGTATGCACGCGCAGAACCGGGTCTCCGGGGCGAATGACGCGCGGCCTCAGCAGCGCCCGGGGAGCGGCCAGAAACGAGGTGTAGGGCGTGACGAACTTGTAGCGGCGCGCCAGGCGGATGATCTCGTTGATCGCGGCTTCGGTTTCGCCGTCGCGTTCGATCTGGTCGAGCAATGCCTGCACTCGCGCTCCGGCCCAAAGGCGAGGCAACTGATCGTGTTCCAGAGCCAACGCCGGGAAATCGGCCTTGCCTTCCGCTTTCAGCGCGTGCCCATCCTGCTGGCCGTCCACGCTGAAGCTCACACTTTTCTGCGGCTTCGTATACTGGCCCACCCAGCGCGCCTCGCCGCCGTCAAAGACCGCGTCTTCCAGCGCATAGACCTTGTCCACGGCAGCCTGCGGAGCCACCATCAGCCGCAGATCCCCAATTGGAGTCCGTCCCACCTTGCCGAGAAAAGCAGTCAGTTTGAAGTCCACCGGCTCGGTGGAGAGCACCTGTTCCATGACGCCGCCGTTGCGGCTCAACATGCGCAGCAGGGGCAGATTCGCATCATCGCCTACAGCGAAGACATCGGTCTTCGGCCGGCGGGCGGCGGGAATCTGCTTCCACTTTGCCGCGTACCAGCTCGCCAGTTTGCCGCTCTGGATAACGCCGCGCGTCGCTTCGCCATCAGTCAAGAGAACCAGCGCCGCGCCCGGCGTATCCCCGCCGCTGAACTGATTCAGCCCGGCATCCAGCGCCTTCTGCAAATCGGTTCCGCCGCGCAGATGACTCTGGCGCAGCCAGTTCATCGCCGCCGTTACCTGGGTGAGCTCCGCCCTTACCGGAGCGGGTTTGAAGCTCTCGACCCTCGTGTTGTAGAGCAGCAGATTAAAGTTGTCCTGCGGTCCGAGGCTTTCCAGCAGCCTGGCCGCGGCCGCATAACTGCGCTCCAGCTTTTCCCACTGCATGGAAAGCGAAGTATCCATCAATACAACTATGGTGCGGCCGCCCTGCCCGCCGGCGGGGCTGGCAGCCTGCGGCGCGGAGAGTTGCGCCAGAGCCTCAAAGAAGCCCGGCTCTGCGGAGGGCTTCAGCTTCGGGTTGGACGGCGCAGTTCCAGGGTCAATTCCAGCGCCAACCGTGATGGCCGGATTGGGATCCCGGAAGGCAATCACTTCCAGAGCGTTGCCCGGCTCGTTGATTGTCCACGATGTGGCAAAGTCCTCGGACAGGTTGATGTTCGAGGCATCGACCGTGCCTCGGACCGTGTGCTCGTCCTGCTGATCGATGTGGAAGGAAAGCTGATGGCCCTGAAGGGCGAAATCCTTCAGCCGTCCGGCGGAGTGGAGCTGAAAGTGAATGGTGAGCTTCTGCACCGTCTGTCCGGTGTAAGCGTCCGGCTTGAGCGGCAGCAGGAAGTAACTCTTGCGCGCCGCGACGGGAATGTGTTCGTGATATTCGATCTCCAGCCGCTTGGTGCCATAGGCCGGTATGGGAACGATGTGCGCGCTGAAGGTCGAGTTGCGCCGCGCGTCGTCCTCGGTCCGCTCGCCCTGTTCGAGCAGGCCGGGATCAATGGCCTGGCTTTTCAACTGCTGATAAATTGCCTTGGCCCGCTTGCGTTCCAGTATGACGGCGGGAATGCGCACCGGGCCGTCCCAGACGGCAAAGTCGGAGACCGTGGTGCCGCCGGGCAGGGCAAAGAGATAGTTGCCCTCCTGCGGGCTGGCGGTGTGGTTGGTGAAGACCTGCCGCACCCAGACGCGGGCGTCGCCGTTGTCGATGGCTATCTCCACGTCCATCGAGGTCAGCGACAGAATCGCCGGATCGGGCGCCTGCTTGTCCAGTGGAACCAGCACTCCGCTGTCCGCAGTTGCCGCCATCGGCATCAGGAGCAACAGCGCCAACAACCAACCGCTTCGTCTCATCGCGTTCCTCATTGCGGCAAGAATGAATTGCTACTGACTCGCACCCCGCTCACCTTGCTAACCCCGCCAACAACGCTAACTCCGCTAACTACACTAACTCCGCTTTACAGCTTGTCTTCGGAAATCTTCACCAGCCCGTTTTCCGTGCCCACGTAGACCACGCCATTGCGGATGGCCAGAGCCGTCACATTCAGCGAGGGCAAACCCGCGGTGACTGTCTTCCATCGCATGCCCGTGGCGTCACCAACCAGCAATCCCTCTCCCAGCGTTCCCGCCAGAACGATTCGTCCGTCGGCCGCCATCGCCGCCGGGTTCACCACGACGCCCTGGCGCGTGGCCTCGGTCGGCGTCACGCTGCCGTCTGCCGCCAATCGCAGCACGCCCGCGCCATAAGTGCCCACCAGCCACTCGTTGCCCACCTGGGCCAGCGCGGTAATCCAGTTATGCTTCAGGCCAGAGGTGGCCGTGGTGAGATTCCTGCGCACCGAGTCGCCGGTCAGCAGCGAAAGCCCGCCCAGCGTTCCGGCCACGAGCTGATCTCCACTGGCGCCTAGCGCATAGACATGGTTGTTGACTAGCCCTTGAAAGGCATAGATGCTGTGCGCTCCGCTGGCGTCCAGAAACGTGATTCCCGCCGGAGTGGCCAGGGCCATGCCGTCGCCGTAGAGGGCCACGTCGGTCACGTGATTGGCAATCAACCCGGCTTCGCGCTCCAGAACCTGCTTCTGCCGGCCGTCGCGGTCGAACATCACCAGGCCATTGGCTGTGGCCACGGCAACCGCGCCATGCCGGGCGTCCTCCACAATCCGGTTCACGCAGAAGACATGCTCGTTCTCGACGTGCTCCACTTCGCCGCCCGCGGCCGGCAGAATATCCAGCCCGCGGTCGAAATAGCCCACCCAGAGCCGTCCATCCGCGGCCAGCAGCAGCGCGGAGATGTCCCGATCTGTCAGTTGCGCGCCGCCGCCGCCCAGCGTCCGACGCCATTGCCCATCGGCCTCCTGGCGCAGCAGCCCGCTGGAGGCCAGCGCATAACGGCTTCCTCCCGCGGTGAGAAACTGCTCCACGGTGACGGGCGCGGGCTGACTGCTCAAGGCTTTTGCCGGGGCATGAACTCCATCGGCGGCAGCGCCGGGTGCCCCATCCTTTCCGCGTCCTTTGCGAAAAGGGTGGGAATCAACAACGTCAGCGCCAGCCAAAGCCACAATCGGCCTTCTGGCGTTGGTGTCGTTCTCCGGCCCGGAGAGCGCGACGCGCATCACTCCGGCTTCCATCTGCCCCACCAGCAGCGAGTCTCCATCGACCAGCAAAGCATGGGCGTATCTGCCCCTGGCCAGCACGCGCGCAACCTTTCCTTCGCGCACCTCGGCCACGCCCATCGGGGTGCCCACGTAGGCGCGCCCCTCGGCCAGGGCAATCTGCTCGACGCGCCGGTCGGGCAGTCCCTGCTCTTCGCCGATGCGCTCGGTTTGCCCGCCATGCCAGTGCAGCAGGCCGTCGTTCAGAGTGCCCACCCATAACTCGGCTTCCGTGCCGGCCAGCGCGGTGACATAAACATTGTCCGTTGTCGCGTGGAAGCGCTTCAGGGTCTTGCCGTCATAAATCAGCAGGCCCAGTTTGGCGGTGCCCATCAGCAATCGCCCGGAGGCCAGCGGCAGCACGCAGGTCACCGCCCGCGCCTCATCCTGACGGGCGCGAATCTGCCGGAAGCTCTGGCCATCGAAGGCCAGAACGCCCTCGCCAAGGGTGGCGATCAGCAACTCCGGCTGGCGCGCGCCATTCGGCATGCCCACGGCCATCTGTCCCAAAGGAGCCGCGGGCAGATCCATCCCCGCGCGGTATATGTGTTCCAGCGTTCCGTCGGCCGCATAGACGTAGAGTCCCGCCGGACCGGCCAGATAGATGCTCCCCTGAAACAAGGCCGCGCTTTTGAAAACTGCCGGAGCCCAGATGCCTTCAAAGCCTGGATTGGGCTGCGCGCCCGTCGTTCGCTCTTCAACGTCGAAGCGGTCCCGTTGCGACGCGTCACGATTGGCGCCGCCCAAGGCGCGCTCCACGCGCCAGATCACGAGTCCGGAAACCACCAGGCACAAAGACGCTGCCGCGATTCCAACAATCGTCGCAGACCTTCGTTGAAGTTTCATCGCGGATTCTCTATCCAGGGCTGAATTGGACTAACAATATCGCAAGAACTCGTCAAGCGCAAATCGCACTTGCCAAGTGAAACCAGGCGGTATACGCGAAGCCCCTGAATTTTACCCATTGAATCGATAACTTGCAAATCCCGTCCAGAGTTTTGTAGGCCCGCTATGGCACGATAAGCGAAGTGCTCGGTTTTGATGCGGATTACAGCGAAACCAGGGTAGGTGTATCCCGGTAGCACCCCGCCAAGTGGCCTTTTCCTCAAAAAAGCCGCATTGAAGACTCTCGGCAAGCGCGCATTCACTCTGGTTTCGCTCTAGGCAGGCTGACAAATCGATTACGACTCGAACGGCTTTGGACTGCGTTCGAGGTCGTTTGGCGTCTGTTCAATTGCCTTCGAATACCGGAGGTTCCCGGTTTTATCGCGGCCAGGCTGTTTCGCACCCGTGGCGGGGGAGTATGATCGTGACGAATCAAAGCCTTCAGAAATTGTCCTTAGAGCATTTTCACAGTTAGTGTGATGTACCCTGTCCGAGTCTGAACCATGCGACGGCGTTTTCTGGTGTGATCTCAGGCAGTAGTTCCGAAATAGCTTGGTCGAGAGCTTCTTTGGTGCGTGCC
>Ga0255355_1000119_pt1 | contig 54883 bp, 45 predicted proteins | sample HBST75metaG_FD_189943 | JGI IMG/M metagenome (GOLD analysis project Ga0255355, IMG submission 189943) | Peat soil microbial communities from Stordalen Mire, Sweden - H.B.S.T75 | ecosystem: Environmental > Terrestrial > Soil > Wetlands > Peat | place: Sweden: Norrbotten County, Stordalen Mire...
AGCAACTCTTCCAGCCACTCGATGCCGGCCAGGTCGAGGTGGTTGGTGGGCTCGTCCAGCAGCACCACTTCCGGCTCGCCGACCAGGGCTTCGACAATCGCCAGGCGCTTGCGCCAGCCGCCGGAAAGGGAAGCGGCCTCGGCATCGAGGTCCGCGAAGCCGGCGCGGCCGGAGAGCTCGCGCAGGCGTCCTTCCCGTTCATTTTCAGCCACATGGGCGGCAGCGAGGGCGGCTTCCAGCACCTGGCGGATGGTGAGTCCGGGGGCAAAGCGGGAGTCCTGGGGCACGTAGGCGGCGCGGGCGCGCTTACGCACCGCCAGCTCGCCGGAGTCGGGCTCGACCTGGCCGGCCAAGAGGGCCAGCAGCGTGGATTTGCCGGCGCCGTTGGGGCCGATGAGGCCGATGCGGTCGCCGTCCTCGACGGTCATCGAGATGTTGAGAAAAAGGGGCTGGGCGCCGAATTGCTTGGTCACGGATTGTGCGTTGAGAATCGGAGGCATCTCTACTAAGACTACTTTGTTGGTCTACTTTGTTGCGGCTGAGAGCGGGGTTGCGGTTGCGGGGGGCGGAAGAGGCTCTACACTTAAATCATGCTGGACTACGAGATTTCCCCTACCGAAGCCGGATCGCTCTACCGCGAAGGCAAAGCCCGGCTCATCGATGTTCGCGAGCCGTGGGAGTTTGCTACAGTGCGGATCGACGGCAGTGTGCTGATGCCCATGGGCGAGGTGGCGAGCCGCGCCCATCGCGAGTTCGATCCGGAAGAGCGGCTGATTGTGGTCTGCCACCATGGCATCCGCTCGATGAATGCAACCAAATGGCTGCGCGAACAGGGCTATGAGCGGGCACAATCGCTGCGCGGCGGGCTCGACGCCTGGTCGAAAGAGGTCGATCCGTCGGTGGGACGGTACTAGAGCCGCGGCCGCATCGGCAGGCGTACACAGCGGGCAGGCGGGCGGCGTTACGGGCTATACTCTCTTCTGTCTGTTTGTGAAGGGAGCTTTCCGATGTCTTCGTCTGCCGTTGATTACGCACGCAAGAACTATCCCCGCTTTCTCGATGAGTTGAAGGCGCTGTTGCGCATTCCCTCGGTTTCTACCCTGCCTGAGCACAAGGGCGACTGCCGGCGCGCCGCCGAGACGCTGGCCGCCGAGTTGACCCGCATCGGCATGGAAAACGTGCGGCTGATCGAGACCGTGAACAACCCGCTGGTCTATGCAGACTGGCTGCATGCAGCTGGCCAGCCGACCGCGCTCTGTTATGGCCACTACGACGTGCAGCCGGCCGAGCCGCTGGACGAGTGGGTTTCGCCGCCTTTCGAGCCGGCGGAGCGCGACGGCAATATCTATGGCCGCGGCACGTGCGACGACAAGGGCCAGGTGTGGGCGCAGGTGAAGGCGCTGGAGTCGCTCTTCGCCACCAACAACCAAAAGTTGCCCCTGAATGTGCGCGTGATTCTGGAAGGCGACGAAGAGGTTGGCGGAGAGGGAATTGCGGCGTTTGTCGCCTCCAAGCCGCCGGAGCTGAAGTCGGACTTTGCGCTGGTCTCCGACACCGAGCTGTTTGCGCCCGGCCTGCCGACGTTGTGCGTGGGCCTGCGCGGCATGATCTACACCGAGATCGAGGTGCGCGGCGCCAAGACGGATCTGCACTCCGGCATGTACGGCGGCGCGGCTCCCAATCCCTTTGTCGCGCTGGCGCAGATTCTGGCCAAGCTGAAGGACGAAGAGGGACGCATCCTCATCCCCGGCTTCTACGACGACATCATTCCGCCCAGTCCCGAAGAACTGGCTGCGTGGAAGAGCCTGCCCTTTGACGAGGAGCATTACCGCATCACCGAAGTGGGCTCGCCAACGCTGGTGGGCGAGGCCGGCTACAGCGTGCTGGAACGCACCTGGGCGCGGCCGTCGCTGGACGTGCACGGAATGCCGGGCGGGTTCATCGGCGCGGGCGCCAAGACGGTGATTCCGGCCAAGGCGCTGGCCAAGGTTTCCATGCGCCTGGTTCCGGGCATGACGCCGGCGAAGTCTTTCGCGCTTTACAAGAGCTACGTGGAAAAGATCGCTCCGGCGGGCGTGGAGATCCAGGTGCGGCTGATTCATGCCGGCGACCCCTGCCTGGTGCGCGTGGACAACCCCTACATCCAGGCGGCCACCAAGGCGCTGCATGAGGTTTGGGGCAAGGACACGGTCTTTATCCGCTCCGGCGGCTCCATTCCCATCGTCGGCGACTTCGATCGCCATCTGGGAATTCCCAGCGTGATGATGGGCTTCGGGTTGCCCGACGACAACATCCACGCCCCCAACGAGAAGTTCCATCTGAAGAACTTCGAGCTGGGCATCGAGTCGGTGGTGCGCTTCATGGAGGAAGCGGCCCGTTGATTCCGGCGGCTCCGGACGCGGCCCCCAAGTTGAGGCAGGTCGGTCCGGAGCCGCAAGCGCAACTGGAGTGCCTGTGCGCCGATCTTCATTTCCGGCAGGCGGGTCGCGTAGAGTGAATCCAGGGAATGCAAGACTCTCCATCCAATACGGGAGTTTCCGGGGCGCTGACCGGAGTGGACGCCGAAGAGCTGGCTGGGCCCGGCGCGACCGGAGCTGCGCCGCCGGAACCCATGATCGTCTTCAGCCACGTGGATATTTCCTTCGACGGGCGAGCGGTTCTGGAGGATGTGAGCTTCTCGGTGGATCGCGGCAAGACCCTCTGCATCCTGGGGCGCAGCGGCGTGGGCAAGTCAGTGGCTCTGCGCGTGTTGATGGGATTTCTCAAGCCGGATGCGGGTTCTGTCAGGGTAGAAGGCCAGGAGATTACCGGCCTGAGCGAAGAGGAAATGCGGGGCATCCGCAAGCGCGTGACGATGGTCTTCCAGAACGGCGCGCTCTTCGACTCGCTGAGCGTGCGCGAAAATGTGGCGTTTCCGCTGCGCGAGCGCGGGGGCCTGGAGGAAGACCAGATTCTGCAGATTGTGAACCGGCTGATCGGCCTGGTAGGCGCCGACGATGTGGCCGACTCGCTGCCGGCCAGTCTTTCCACGGGGCGGCGGCGCGCCGTGGCCATTGCCCGCGCGCTGGCCGCCCAGCCCGAGGTGATTCTCTACGACGAGCCAACCACCATGGTGGATCCGATCATTGCGCGCAGGATGGGCGATTTGATCCAGCGGCTGAAGCGGCAAATGGGCTTCACCTGCATTGTGGTCACGCACGATATGCGCTTTGCCGAACGGCTGGCCGACACAGTGCTCTTCCTCCACCAGGGAAGGGCGCAGTTCTTTGGTCCTCTCCAGAATTTTCTGTTGTCCAAGGACCCGCATATCCAACAATTCCTTACTTTAGATGCCTACAGGTTACCTTTGGGTTGAGCTTGCCTTGAGGTGGTAAACGAGAGTTAGTCAAATTTTCATCTAGCCGGCGTCCAACCGATGGAGCTTGTCAAGTACTTCATCAAAAATGGTTTGAGAGCGATTTTTGGGAGTGGCTGGGCAGAACAGGCACTAGATTTATGTAGCCAGAGATTAGCTGATTTGGTATGATGCATGTACTTGGTTGCAGTGATTGGTCAGCGCCTTGAGCGAGTTTTCCCCTTTCTTTCTGCCCTATTGTTACTATTGTCACTATTTGAGTTCAACGCTTTGGTTGTGTGCCGGGGAAGAGGAGTTGTATCCTCTGACTTTCAAATGCAAGCAACGTTCAATGCAGAGTGAAGATCGTAGGATGGAACAATAGCGGTGATACAGTTTGTAATTTGTTAGAGGAAGGTTACAGACTGCTATTCGACCCTGGGCCATTAAGAAATTTCAAAGCAAGAAGAGGGCCTAGCCTACAGTTGCATTTGGTTTCCTACCCCTTGCTCCTTGCCCGGTTATGAAGTGACGCGTATTTCTTCCCCGTCGGAGCTTTGAACAATTGAGGTCTGCGGAACATATGGCAACATCGGAATTCTGGCAGAGAATTTCAGAATCGGTGTCTTCCTCGCCCGATTGGGTGGGGGGGGAGACGGATGACACGGTGCGCGAGTCACGCGTCACTGCCAGACTGTGGATGATCCTGGATGCGGTTACCATTCTTGGCGCGGCGGTGCTTGCGACTCTTCTGGAACTGCATAAGGGCCCGCTGGCCGGGGTGAGAGGCTTCTGGCATGGCACGCTGATTCATGGGCGATCCATGGAAGTCCTGGTGGCTCTCCTGTGTGGATTCACGATCTCCCTGATCTTGACCAGCCGCCGGTTGAATCTTTACGCGCCCAAGCGGTTGACCAGCTTTCTGCATGAGCAGCTCCTGAGTGTTCAGGCATGTTTCACCGCCGGACTGCTGCTGACAGGCACGCTTTACCTGATCCATGGGGTGGATATTTCACGCAGCGTGGTGCTGGTCACGGTGGGGTTGGTGACCGTTGCCCTCAGCCTGCGGCGCTTCATTTACCGCCTCCTGCTCTATCGCCGCTTTGAACTCGGCATGGACACGCGCAACGTGCTGATTGTTGGTACCGGGCCGGAGGCGCACGCGCTTCGCCATCATCTGGAGAGCATTCGAAATCTGGGATACACATTCAAGGGGTTCATCGAGTTTTCCGGTTCCGGTTCCGGTTCCGATTCCAATTCCCGCTTCACGTCCACGTCGGGCGACGTGGTTGGCACGCTGGACACGCTCTTCCAGAATGCCCGGAGGCGGTTTGTGGATGAGATATTCTTCACCAGCCCGTGCGAGCGCAGCGTGGTGCAGAGAACCCTCGAACAGGCTCGTGTCTACGGCGTGGACCTGCGCATTGTGCCCGACATGTACGACGGCTTCAACTGGAATAGTCCCATCGAGTACATCGGCCAGTTTCCGACCATTCCCCTGCATTGCGGTCATGTGCCTGAGATAGGCCTGCTGTTTAAACGCATCCTGGACGTTGTTTTTTCGAGCCTGGTGCTGGTCATTCTTGCGCCGTTGTTGCTGTTGATTGCCATTGCCGTCAAGCTGGATTCGCGCGGGCCGGTTTTTTACAAATCCAAGCGGATCGGCAAAAAGGGCCGCAAATTCCGCTGCCTCAAGTTTCGCACCATGGTCCGGGACGCCGAAAAGCGGCGGGCCGAGGTGATGCACCTGAACGAGCGCGAAGGAGTCCTGTTCAAGATCAGCAACGATCCGCGCATCACCTGGCTGGGCCACTTTCTGCGCAAGTACTCTCTCGATGAGTTGCCTCAGTTTCTGAACGTACTGGCCGGCGATATGAGCGTGGTGGGACCGCGTCCACCCATTGCCAGCGAGGTGCGGGAGTATAAACTGAGCCATCTTCGCCGCCTCGATGTGATGCCGGGGATTACCGGGCTATGGCAGGTGCAGGGGCGCAAGGACCCATCGTTCGACAGTTATATTTCGCTGGACGTGACCTACATCGAGAACTGGAGCATCTGGCTGGACCTGAAGATCATCGTGCGCACGGTGGGCGTGGTCTTCTCCGGCACCGGCTCCTAGATTCACCTCTGTTTTTTTCCGCGGCCGCCTCTTGCAGGGGCGGCCTTTCTGTTGGTGGAGGGATTCCGGCATTTTTCGGAATTTCTATCGACCGAGCCTCACACTCATGCGGCTTTTCCCTCAAGGAGAAGCCGCCTTTCAATGCACTCAAAAGGACTACGGTCCTTCTGAAAATGCTCTAAACTGGGAGTGTGAAGATAGCATTAGCGCAGATCAATCCCACGGTGGGAGATTTTACCGGGAACCTCGACAAAATCGTTGCAGCGAGCCGACGCGCCGACGCCTTGGGGGCTCGGCTTACCGTATTCTCGGAGCTTGCCATCTGCGGCTATCCTCCGGCGGACTTCCTGGAGAAACCCAGCTTTCTGGCCCGCTGCCGCACCGCGGTCGATGAACTGGCGGCGGCCACCAAAGATCTGTCCACGGCGGTGCTGGCGGGCGTGGCTCTGCCGGCAGAGCCAGACAGCGGCAAGCCGGCCGTGAATGCGGCGGTTCTGCTGGACAAGGGCGAACTGCTTCTGGAACAGCACAAGCGGCTGCTCCCCTTCTACGATGTCTTCGACGAACAGCGGTATTTTTCCGCAGCGCGCCCGCAGCGGGTGGTCGAGTTGGACGGCGTGCGGCTGGCGATCACCATCTGCGAAGACGCCTGGAACGACAAGAACTTCTGGTCGCGGCGGCTCTACGCGGTCGATCCCATGGAAGAGCTGATGCGGCACAAGCCTGCAGTGCACATCAACCTCTCTTCGTCGCCGTTCTGGCACACCAAGCGCCCCATACGCCGGCAGATGCTGGCGGCCATCGCGCGCCGCGACGGCATTCCCGTATTGATGTGCAACCAGGTGGGCGGCAACGACAGCCTGATCTTCGACGGTTCCTCTCTGGCCTTGAATGAGCGCGGGGAGCTGATTGCGCAGGCCGCTTCATTTGAAGAGGACCTGGTTCTGCTGGATCCCTTCGATGCGCGGGAGATCCCCATTCCTGAAGAGGATTCGACGGCAGCGGCTTATCGCGCTCTGGTGCTGGGCACGCGCGATTATGTGCGCAAGTGCGGCTTCAAGAAAGTTCTGGTGGGCCTGAGCGGCGGCATCGATTCGGCGCTGGTGGCGGCCATTGCGCGGGATGCGCTGGGCGCGGAGAATGTGCTCGCAATCGGCATGCCCAGCCAATATTCTTCCGCGGGCTCAATCGACGATAGCCAGCGCCTGGCTGCCAACCTGGGAATCCGGTTTGAGACCATCGCCATCCGCGGCCTCTTCGCGGAGTTCTCGCAGGCCCTCGGTCCACTTTTCGAGGGGACCAAGCTGGACACCACGGAAGAAAACATCCAGTCGCGGATTCGCGGCGACCTGCTGATGGCGCTGTCCAACAAGTTCTCGGCGCTGGTGCTGACGACCGGCAACAAGTCGGAGATGGCGGTCGGCTACTGCACGCTATACGGAGACATGGTGGGGGCGCTGGCAGTGATTGGAGACCTGGTGAAAACGCGGGTGTACGCGGTCTGCCGCTGGCTCAACCGCGACGGCGAGGTGATTCCCGCAGCCATTCTGGAAAAGCCGCCCTCTGCCGAACTGCGCCCGGATCAGAAGGACACCGACTCGCTGCCGCCGTATGAAGTTCTCGATCCCATACTCGAAGCCTACGTGGAGCGCTACGAGACTCCCGAGCAGATTGCGCGGGTCAACGGTTTTGCCCTGGAGCTCGTCCAACAGGTGGTGCGCCTGGTAGAGCGCTCCGAGTACAAGCGCCAGCAGGCCGCGCCGGTGCTGAAGGTCACCTCGAAGTCGTTTGGCATGGGGCGCCGGTTTCCCATCGCCGTCAAGGTTCAGGTATAAGCTAGAAGTCGTGAGTTTCAGCTCAGTTTAAGGAGAATCAGCTTGATCCGTTCGTCCGCCCGATTTACCAGCGTGCGCGTTGCCAGTATGGCCGCACTGGTTGCCCTGTCTCTGCCCGTGTTTTCTGCCTCTGCGCAGCAGCAGGCGCCGCCCGCGCCCGCGGCGGGGCAGCCCGGGCCTTCTCTTCTGGCTCCAGCGCCCACCGCTCCCGTGTTTCCCAAGCCGGATCCGGTGAATTTCACCGCTTCCTCGCCGACCAAGGAGACCGTCAACGCCTTTCTTACGGCCAGTTGGGGCTTCGATACCCGGCGCGTGTGGCAGGTGCAGGCAATTCTGAAGACGCCGGTCGAGGGTGTGAGCAAGGTCGTCATCTTTGTGGGCGACAAGACCGGCCAGCAGAAGCCCACGGCGCTGCAGTTCTTCGCTCTTCCCGACGGCAAGCACATCATCTCCGGCGACGACCTGATCGGCTTCGGCGCGAATCCGTTTGCCGGCGATCGCGCCATTCTGCAGCAGCGTGCCGACGGACCCTATCGCGGCTCGGCCTCGAAGGACCTGGAACTGGTGGAATTCGCCGATTTCCAGTGCCCTCATTGCAAGGATGCGGAGGCCAACATGGACAAGCTGGCCGTGGACTTTCCCAAAGCCCGCATCGTCTTCCAGAGCTATCCCCTGCCGCAGCACAAGGCGGCCGCCAATGCGGCTGCGTTCGGGCTGTGCGTAGCCAAGCTGGGCGGCAACGATGCCTTCTTCAGCTTTGCCAACGCGGTATATGAAGGCCAGGACGGTCTGGCGACCGCGGATGGCGCCACACTGACCTTGAACAGCGCGGTGACCAAGGCGGGCCTGGACCCGGCGAAGGTCGCAGCGTGTGCGGCAACCCCGGCGATCGCAGCTTCGGTGGAAGCCTCGGTGAAGCTGGCCAAGGAGCTGAACGTCAACCAGACGCCCACCCTGATTGTGAATGGCCGCCCGGTTCCCATCGGCGGTGCGCCGTACGAGACCATCAAGCAGATCGTGGAGTACCAGTTGAAGCTGGACGGCGTGACCAAGTAAGACCCTGGCAGGGTCGAGCAGAATCAAAGCCCCGCAATCGGTGCGATTCCCAACCAGGGGATGGCGCGGATTGCGGGGTTTCTTGTTTTTGTGCAGCGATGCGCAGGCGGAGCGGAACGAGAACTGCGGATGCGGCTCTGAATCAGCGCACGCCCACGGCAGGCTCGATGCGCATCATGGGCGTGTGGCCGGCTGCCTGGGTACCGCGAATCACGTGCGGGGTGATGATAATCAGCAGCGTCGCATAGTTCTTCTGGGTGTCTTTGCCGGTGATGTTGTTCAGGCCGGGAATCTCGCTGAGGCCCGGCGTGCCGCTGACGGCGCGGCTCTCCGACTTGTCCAGTTCGCTGGCCACCTCGACGGCCTCTCCCTGGCGGAGCGTCACCACCCCGGAATAGGCGCGGTTGTTGAGGATGGGATTGCCATTGATGGAGCTTCCGGCGAGAGAGTCGATCTTCATGTCGATGGTGAGAGCGACCAGGTTGTCGCGCATCACTTTGGGGGTGGCCTTGAAGGTCAGGCCCAGGTCCTGATACTCCACCTGCGGAACGTTGGGAACGCTATTGCCGAGTGAAGAGAGCAGCGAAGATAGGCTGCCGGAGGCTCCTGCGCCGGTGAGTCCGGGAATGTTGGGGACGCTGGCCGAAAGGCTGGAAAAGGAAGAGGTCTGGATGGGATAGCGGGTTCCGGTGCGCAGAGTCGCAGCTTCGCCGTCGCCCAGCCGCAACTGAATCTGATCCAGCTCGCGCGAGTCGGAGGAATTGAGGTTCAGGTTGGCAGTGACGGATCCCGGAGCCAGCGCCGATTGCGTGATTCCGCCTCCGAACAGAGCGATGCCGTTCGAGAACAGAGAGCTGGAGACCTGGCCGGAAGCCAGCAGAATGCCCAGAATCGCCAGCGTATCGCCCTGGGCTGCCAGTCCCGAGGAGACGATCTGCTGCACCAGGGCCTGGTTCGAATTCAGGATGGACTGTTCTTCGGCGTAGACGTTGAAGGCCGTCATGGTTTGCGGCGGTTGAATCCCGGTATTGCGCTCATTGGTGTGGGCGATCTGGATCAGGCGCACATCGAGCATCACCTGGTTTCTCCCGTCGAGCAGATCGCGCAGGGTGGCGTTGAAGGCGCTCAACGTCCTTGCCGGCCCGCGCACCGTCACCGTTCCTGCCGAGGATTCCGCAACCGCCTGCTGGATGCCGAAGACGTTCTTGGCCAGGTTGGTCACGTCGGCCAATTCGGTCGCGCTCAGACCGGAAAGATAAACCGTCTCCATATCCTGGCGCGTGAACTGCTGACGGAACTCGCGCACGTCGCGGGCTGCCAGCACATGATGCGCATCCAGCGGAACGAAGAACGAGGCAGTGGCCAGCTCGACCGTTCGCGCGGCGGCTTCAAAGCCGACGTTGTCCACATCCAGGCGGACCTGGGTGGGGCGAACGCTGTCGTCCACCGTGGCCTCAATTCCGTAGGCGCGGAAGACCTGGAGGATGAGCTGACGCTGGTCGGTACGCAGATGAAAGCTGTGCGTTCCGGGGGTGGGCGCCAGCAGGTCGGCCGCGCCTGCCGTGGCCGCGCCCTGCTCGTAGATGGGCCGCGACTCACCGGCGATGGCCTCTTCTCCCAACTCGTTCATGTGCGCGCGCACCTGGAGGTTGTCGGGTTCTAGCTCGGCCGCGTGGGCCAATGCCGCGCGCGCGTTTGCCGCATTGGAAAGCAGGCGCGCCTTGGCCGCGGTTTGCAGCAGCGCCGTGACGGCGTGACTGCGCGCCAACTGGGCCGCGAGCGGGTAGTCGGCGTTGGCAGGGTCAAGCTGCGCCGCTTGCTGGTAGCCGCGCATGGCCTCTTCAAACCGCTCCGCCTGAAAGAGCTTGCTGGCCTCCAGGTAGAGCTTGACGGCGCGGCGCCGGTCGGAGTTGCGCACCGACTTGTTCGGTGCGGCTGGGGCGGACGCGACGGAAGCAGGGGCTGGGGGCTGCGCGGGAGCCGGGGCGAAAGGAGCGGCGGTTTGCGCCAGCAGGGAGCCGGGGAGGACGGCGAGAAGCAGTCCGGAGGTCCAGAACCGCGTCCATTGCCGGAACCGGCAAGCAGCATGGGAGCGCGAGAATGAAGGGAGTGCGTTCACTCGGCGATCCGTGGCGGCGCGAGCAGGTCGGCCAGGGTGGTGGCGCAGACCTCGGGACGATGCTCGAGCAGCGCGTCATAGCTGAAGTGTCCGGTAGCGACGGCAATCACGGGCAGGGTATTGGCGTGCGCCGCGGCAATGTCGCGGGGCGTATCGCCCACCACGCAGACCCGGGCGTCGCTGCCGGCCAGATCCCGCGCCTTGCGTGCGGCGTTTCCCACCAACTCGGCGCGGTCGGGGAAACAGTCGCTGAAGCCCCCGAAGCGGAACCACTCGCGCAGGCCGGCTTCTTCAATCTTGATCCAGCCGATGGCCTCCAGGTTGCCGGTGGCCACGCCCAGCAGGGCTCCGCGGCGCGCCAGATGCGCCAGGGTGTCTTCGACGCCGGGCATGAGCACAAGATCCAGCTCATGTCGATGCTCCGCCACCGCGCGGCTCATGGCCTCGAGGATGGCATGGAGCTGCGTCTCCAGCACCGCGGCGGGAATCTTCGCCTGACGGCAAGCTGCACGCAGAATGGCGGTATCGGTGCTGCCGTGGATGGGGATCCCGGCCATCGTGATTTCAAAGCCGGTGACGCGCCGGACGCTCAGGGCGACGGAGTCGAAGTGAATGCGGTCGCGGCTGCGCAACAGCGTGCCGTCGATATCGAAGAGATAGGCGTCCTGAGCGTCCCAGGCAAAGCCTGGTTCGATTTGGACGCGTCCTTGCGGGGTCGTTGGATTCGTCAACATTTCCCTATTGTGGCGTAAGGCCTGGGTTGTTGACCGCTTGAAGTTGTACCAATGCTGGGTGCCCAGGTCTCTATATTGAGACCTGGGAAACCACGGATTCAATGGTACGAAACCATCCGGTCAGAGCCCTAGCGCATGCCTTGGCGCATTGTGCTATACACAGGACGCTCGCTGCGGGGCGGACGCTTGAGACCGGCGCGGACTTCGGCCAGATTCAGCCCCAGTTCCGCCATGGCGCGGCTCAGCGTATTGCGGTGCATGCCCAACTCTTCGGCAGCCTTGCACTGGTTACCCCGGTTCGCTACCAGCACTTCGCGCAGAAACTGCCTCTTGAACTCGCGCACAGCGTCCTCATAGCGGATTCCGCTGGAGTGCATTTGCGTTACCAGACTGTCCAGTTCTCTTCTCACGTCCACCCCTTGGTTCTCTATATCCTGACAGATTTTTCGTTCAACAGGTGTGTCTGAATTCACAGACCGCCGCTGCCGGGGTGCAACCACCGGGGCGACTCCTCTTGCAAATACGTGAGCCCGTGCCTCACCCGCTCGGCCAACTCCTGCGGGCTGATGTGCGTACTCAGGTGGCAGGCCCCGAAAAACGACTTGGGCAATTTGGCATCCAGCAGCCAATGCGCCTTGGGGAAAAAAGCCACTGCAACCAGTATGACCAGGGTCACCAGCAGCATTCCCTGAAAAAAGCCAAAGGCGGCGCCGGCCAGCTTGTCCAGGCAGCCCAGGCCGATCTGGTGCATTGCATTGCCCAGAAAACTGCCGACAAAGCCTGCTATACCCATCACCACCAGAGCAATCAGCAGGAAGCCGATGGCGTTGGCTACCGCATCGATGCGCACCAGGGGCAACAACAGGGCCGCCACCCGGCCGTAGTTCCAGGCCGCCAGCACCAGGCCCAGCAGCAGGCCGCCCAGCGAAAAGACGGAGCGGAAAAAGCCTTGCTGCAATCCTCCCAGCACGGCCAGCGCGATGACAATTACGATGAACCAGTCAACCAGCGCCATGCCTGCTCCGATCGTGCGTTACAAAGCGAGTTCCCGTCCGGTCAAACGCCGGAAGGCTTCAAGGTACTTGGCCTGTGTCCGCTCGGCCACATCCTCTGGCAGAGTAGGCGCAGGTTCCTGTTTGTTCCAACGGATCGCTTCAAGATAATCGCGTACGAACTGTTTGTCGAATGAGGGCTGCGCGCCGCCCGGCTTCCATGCCGCGCCGTCCCAGAAGCGCGAGGAGTCTGGCGTCAGCACCTCATCGGCAAGGATAATGCCTTCCGGGGTTCTGCCGAACTCGAATTTTGTGTCGGCCAGAATCAAGCCGCGGGATTCGGCGTGAGCCTGGGCCCTCTGATAGATGGCCAGGGTCAGGCGGCGCAGCTCAGCGGCGTCTTCTGCGCCCACCAGCTTTTCGGCGGCCGCAAAGTCGATGTTTTCATCGTGGGCGCCGTCCTGGCTCTTGGTGGAGGGGGTAAACATCGGCTGCGGCAGCCGCGAACCGTCCAGCAGACCGGCGGGCAGCCGAACTCCGCAGACCGTTCCGCTGGCCTGGTACTCCTTCCAGCCCGAACCGGCCAGGTAGCCGCGCGCCACGCACTCCAGGGGAAACATGGAGGCCCGCTTGCACAGCATCGAGCGTCCGTCCAACTGGTCGGCATAGGGCTGCAATGCGGCGGGAAACTCGCGTACGTCGGCTGTAATCAGATGGTTGGGAACCAGTTCCGACAAGAGGTCGAACCAGAAGAGGGAAATCTGGGTCAGGATCTTGCCTTTGCCGGGAATGCCGGTGCCCAGAACGTGGTCGAAGGCGGAAATTCGGTCGGTTGCGACCAGCAGCAGCGCATCGCCAACCGCATAGAGGTCGCGCACCTTGCCGCGGCCCACGAGCGGCGTCGTACCCAGATTCGTCGTCAATAAAGATGTCACGGGAAGCCTTCCACAGGAGGGGACTGAAGTACCGATTTTCCGGCGCGCGGCGCACTTTGTCAATCGTCCAGCGCCAGAATTGGAAAGGAAGGGAAAAATCGATTAATAAACGGGTTCAGTGAGGCCGCGCAAAAAAGCTACACACCTGTGTGACGGCCGTCACGGAACACGTTTCCTGTATGGGAGACACTCCATTTGTCAACATGGTTCGGAGGGCACATAAGTATGCCTTCTTAGAGCCGGGCGATACGAGGCAGTAGTGGAAAGGGGAAGCCGCTTCTAGCTTCGTTTGTACAGGGATCACCAGTAGCCCGCGCTACCGACCTCCAGCGCCGGCTACTGGTACCCAGTTGTCTTGTTCAGTGTGTTGAGTGCAAGCTTTAGTGTACTGATGCAAGCGCCTCCGAAGAGAAGATATCCTTCGGGGGCGATTTTTTGTCTGAAATGCGACGAATGAGCGGAAGATGAAAAGCCTTCGTCACACGCAGGGCCACAAGCTACATTTGCGCCTCAACCACCGCCGCGAGCGGAATCTCCATTGTGCCCACCTTGTGCGAAGCCTGATCGTAGACGCCGGTGCGCAGCCAGTATTGCCCCTTGGGCACCGCAATCTCGGCATGAAGCTGCACCCCGGTCTTCTGGAAGACAGCGTATACGTCGGGCTTGATATTCAGCGCGACCAAATGCTCCTCGCGGGTGGCAACCTTTCCATATCGGTCATAGACGATGAGAGAGAGATTGAGCATTCCGTTGTGCAGGCCATTGGAGTCGAGCTTCAGGTCGAGGTCCTTGAGATCGAGGGCGAAGTCCACCGAGTAGCGCTTCTGGGGACCTTTGGTTGCAGGCTTTGCATTCGTGGGCGGCTGCGGAGCTTCGGGCAGGGGTTTGATCAGAGCTTTGTACAGGATTTGCTCGGTCTGCGGCATGCCCAGGTCCATGAAGGGCAAGAGCGGGTCGACGGCGCCGGGATTCTGAGCGGCCAGTCTCTGCACCACCTGGGCGCGCGTTGCGAGCGCTGCGCCGGGCAGGTCCTCATCGCTGGCATAGTAGCTACGGCGATAGGAAAGGTCGTACTTGCCGCCGGCAACTTTCACTTCGATCGCCCGCTGTGTGCCGTCCATCTTCGCGTTGGCCGGGGTATAGGAGAGGGTATAGAAATCGGCGCTGGAGGAGTTGATGTCGGCGATCACCTCGGAGAGCCCGTTGGTGTTCACAAATGCCTTGCCGCCCGAGTCGCGGGCGAACATTTTGACGGTCTCCTGATCCATATTGCGTTGGGAGCTTTCGGCGCTTAGAGACGCTGTTTGAGCACCGATCATTTGCATCGGCATGGAGATGGTGGGGTTGAGCGTGGTGGAGGCCTGGTAGAAACCCGGAGTCTCCACGCCGGCCGCATCCACGGGATACAGGGCGACGCGCGCCGCGGTGAGCATTTCCATGGCCTTCTTGTATTGCACGTCGAGTTGTGGGTTGAAATGGCCCGAAATCAACCAGGGGACCGATTCGGTGAACCAGATGACGTTCTTGCGTCCCGGAAAGCCGTTGAGAAAGGTGGCCAGCCGCTGCAGGTTCGTCAAGGTGACAATGGCTCGGTCCACCGACCGTGAATCGTCGTTCTCCTGAAAGAAGTTCTGGAGCGCGGCGATCATGTCCGAGGGAGCCGTGGTGGCTCCCCCTCCGCCGGCCACAGGTGCGCTCATCATGCCGAGCACGGTTTGCTGCGCGTTGGTCTCCTCCTGCCCCTTGATCATCACGGAAGACTGGACCTCGTTATTCTTCTTGTTGCCCAGCGCAGCCACCAGCACGGCGGGGTCGTCGGTGAATCCCTGCACAAAGTGCAACCCGAGCGCCATGGTGAAGATGGCCATGCGCGAGCCGGGCTTGGCGCCTTTGAGGAACTTCATGGCTTGCGTGTGCACAAAGCTCTGGTTATCCATCTGCGTGTTCAGGGAGTCGAGCAGTAGCACGTTCACGGCGGGCGGCAAGGGGATCGGCGAGAAGTTGGTGAAGACGTTCACTGGCAGCTTGGGGATCTCCACGGGTTGCTGCTGCGGCGCGGCCTTGTGCTCTTCAAAGAACGAGATGGTCTGCGGCTTGCCCTGTTCGGTCACCGTGAAGGCATCCTGCCTGAGTCCGGTGACGGGAGCGCCGTTATGGTCGCTCACCAGCACATCCACCAGCACCGCGCGGGTATTGATCTTCAGGGTTGCCGACGAGGCTGCCGTGTCGGGCGGCGGGACTGTCTGTGCAAAGCCTTGACCAACGAGGAGTGTGAAGAGAGAAAGACTGAGAAGAATAGAACGCAAGCGCAGCATATGCATCGCCTCGAACGCAACATATAACTCTACACCGAATTCGCCGGGTCTTATGCAGCGCCCAACGGCGATATTCGGAGCTAAACATTAGACAGAGACGGCGGGGCGCAGTTAGGGCAGATTCATGCGGCGAAGCATAAGAATGTGAACCGCAAGCTGCCGCTGGGTTGGTTACTTGGCAGTTAGGCCACGGTGATCTGGAATTTTGAGCGGAATCAAGGCAAAGGCCCCTTGACCTTCCAAGGAGCCTTTGCCAGGCGCTGACTACGCTCTCGCGCTATGCCGTGGCGCGCTGCTGGTCGCGATGGGCCAGGTGCAGGCTCACCACCTTGGAGACGCCGGGCTCCTGCATGGTGACGCCGTAAATCATGTCGGCGGACTGCATCATGCGGCGGGAGTGGGTGACGACCAGGAACTGGGTTTCCTTGCTGAGCGAGAACATCAGGTCGGCAAGACGGCCCACGTTGGTTTCGTCCAGAGGCGCGTCCACTTCGTCGAGCACGCAGAAGGGGCTGGGCTGGAACTGGAAGATGCCCACCAGCAATGCGAGGGCGGTCAGAGCCTTTTCGCCGCCGGAGAGCAGCAGCACATTCTGCAGTTTTTTGCCTGCCGGCGAGGCCACGATCTCCAGGCCGCTTTCGTCCTGGTTTTCCGTGTCGGTGAGGCGCAGGAAGGCCTGGCCGCCGTGGAAGAGCCGGGTGAAGACCTGGCCGAAGTTCTCGTTGATCCGGGCAAAGGCCTCGTCGAATTTCGTGCGCGAGATGCGGTCGATTTCCTTGATCGTCTCCTGCGTGTTTTCAATCGACTCCGTCAGGTCCTTGCGCTGCGTATCGAGGAAGCCGTGGCGATCGGCGGTCTCCTTGTACTCGTCGAGGGCCATCATGTTCACCGGGCCCATCTGCTCGATGCGTTGGCGCAGGGCGCGGCAGGCCTCGTCTTCCGCTGCGAGTTCTTCGCCCCCAAGATGCACGATGGCCTCATCGGCGCGCAGCACGGCCGCTTCGCAATTGACTTCGGCCAGGCAGCTTTCCTCCAGGTGGGCGAGATCGGCGCGGAGGCGGGCCACTTCGCTGGCGCGGCTGGCGCGGTCTTCCCGCATCTGGTCCAGGGTGGCGCGCCCGGTCTTGAGCTCGGCCTCCATGGTGGCCAACTGCTGGCGCAATGCCTGCGCCTGTGCAGCAGCCGATTGGGCCAGCGCCAAAGCCTCGGCGCGCGCCGTGGTCAGTTCCTGCTCCCGCTGGGCCAGAGCGGCGCTCTCGTTGACGCGCTGTTCGCGCTCGGCCGCGGCGGCAGTGAGTTGCTGTTCGATGGAGAGCACGCGGCGCTCCAGGTCGGCATGAAGGCGGTCAATGCGCTGGAAGGCGGCTTCTGCGCCGCGGCGTCGCTCCTCCAGGCCGGCCAGTTCCGCCGTCGCCTGGGCTGCGTCCTGCTGCAAGCCCTCGCGCTTCTGGCGCAACTCCGCCAACTGCGCCTGCAACTCCTCCAGCGCGGCTTCGGCGGTCGAGTGTTCGGCCTCCAGGCGTACGGCCTCCTCGCGCTTCTGGTCGATGCTGGCCTTCTTGGCTTCGCGCGCGTCCTTATTGCGGGCGGCTTGCGCCGTCCACTCCTGCAAACGCCGCTCAACGCGCTGCGTTTCGGATTCCATCTGTTTGAGCGCCGCGCCCTGGTTGGCGGTGTCGCGCTCGGTCAGCCGGCGTTCCTCGCCGCGTGCGTCCAGTTGAGCAGCCATTTCCTCGATGGCCTGGGTGAGTGCTGCGGCTTCCGATTCCGCCTTGGCCAAGCCGGATTCGATCCCCGCCAGCCGAGTCTCGGCCTCGCGCAGTTCCCGCTTCAGGGCCAGCGGACCGGCGCTGGCCGGCTTACCGCCGGTCACCGTGGCGTTGTGGAAGCACTCGCCTTCCGGCGTGAGGAAGAAGGCGTGCGGATGGCGCGCCGCAAGACGCTGTGCATCGCCGGGATCTTCGACCAGGTAGCCGTTGCCGAGCTTGGGCAGAATCGCTTCCAGCGAATGGCCAAAGCCGTTCAGTACTCTGATCGAATCTTTCAGCGGGGTCAGGCCGGGTGCAGTGATGGTCTGGTTGCTTTCGCCGGAAGACTCGCCCCCGGCGGGAGGATGAATCAGGAAGGTGGCGCGGCCGTCCACGCCGGATTTCAGCAGGCGCACGCCCTGTTCGGCGGCCACCCAGCTCTCGACCACAACGTAATTCAGCTCCTCGCGGAGAAACTCGTCCACCACGCCTTCGTGCGCGCCGCTTACCTCGATAAAGTCGGCCAGAGTGCCCACGGGCGCCATGCCTTCAGCCAAGGCGCCCGGCTTGAGCAGGCGCCGCACCGTGTCGGTGGAGTAGCTATGGTTGCGAATCAGCGCTTCGAGCGAGTTGCGCCGGCCGGCCACGCTGGCCTGTTCGCCGCGCAGTTGGTTGGCTCGCGTGCGGAGTGCATTCTCTTGGGCGCGATTCGATTGCAATGTCTCGCGCAGCGCGGCAATCTCGCCTTCCAGCCGCTTCAGGGTCTCCGCCGCCGACTCGTAACGCAAGCGGGCTTCGGCGCTTTGCGCGCCCAGGTTTTCCTTCTCGTTCCGCGCCTGGCCCATCTCGGCATCCAGGCGTTCGGCCTCGCGCTCCAGTGCGGCCAGGCTCTCCTCGCTCTGGGCCGTTTGGTTGCGTGCATTGCCGGCCTGTGTGAGCAGGTGCATCACCTGGCGGCGGTTAGACTCCAGTTGCCGCTCGGCCGCAAAAACCTCTTCGGCCGCGGTGCGCGCTTCGTGCTGGCCGGCCTCGACCCGCTGACGGAAGGCTTTCGCTTCGCCCGCCGCTGTCTCAAGGAAGGAGTGCTGCTGCGCCCGCTCCTCGGCAATGGAGCCAAGCTGCGCCCGCGTCTGCTCCAACTCCCCTGCGGCGGCCGCGCTCCGCGTCTCCAACTCGGTCACGCGCTCGGCATTGGAGCGCTCCCGCGCCTTGGCTCGTTCCAGTTCCACGGCCGCTTCGTTGGCGCGGTTCTGCGCCTCCTGGCCTTCGTGGTCCAGCTCGTAGCCGCGCTCGGTCAGTGTGTGCTGGCTGGCTTCTTCCTGGCCAATCTGCGCGGCGGAAGCGTCAATCCGCTCTGTAAGAGCCGTGATCTCCTGTTGCAGCCGTGCCTGCTCCGCATCCATCGTCGCCATGCGGCTGGCCAGCACCACGCGCAACCGTCCGCGCAGCTCGTCGCGCACCGCGGCGAAACGCTCGGCCTTCGACGCCTGCCGCTTCAGGCTGTTCATCTGGCGCGTGACTTCCTCAAAGATGTCGTCCACGCGGGCCAGGTTCTGCTTGGCGCTCTCCAGCCGCAGTTCGGCCAGGCGTTTCTTGTTTTTGAACCGCGTAATTCCAGCCGCTTCCTCGATAATCGCGCGCCGGTCGTGGGGCTTGGAACTGAGCAGTTGCCCGATGCGCTCCTGCCCGATGATGGCGTAGCTCTCCGGGCCCAGGCCCGTGCCCATGAAGATGTCCTGAATGTCGCGCAGCCGACAGAGCTTGCCGTTCAGCAGGTACTCGCTTTCCCCGGTGCGGAAGAGCCGCCGGGTAATCACGATTTCGCCCTTCTGCGGGGTGCGCTGGAACTTGCGGCGGCGAATCTTGAGCACCACGGCCTGCGGACCCTCGCCGGTGGTCATGGTCTGCGGAGACTCCGGCCCGTCTTCGTCCAGAGCCTGTCCGGGCTGCTCGTTGGCGATAATCTCTTCCGCTTCATTGGCCCGCTGAAGGCGTAGCGCGTCCTCATCCCAGTCGGCCGGCCCGTCTCGGTCTACCAGCACCTCAGGCTCCACGGGAACCGGGCCTTCATAGGCCTCGGGATCCACCATGGTCAGGGTTACTTCGGCCATTCCCAGCGGCTTGCGGTCGCGGGTTCCGGCAAAGATCACGTCCTGCATGTGCGTGCCGCGCAAGGTTTTAGCGCTCTGCTCGCCCAGAACCCAGCTCACCCCGTCCAGAATGTTGCTCTTGCCGCAACCGTTCGGCCCCACCACGACCGCAATGCCCGTTCCCGCAACGGTCAACTCCGTGCGGTCGCAAAAGCTCTTGAAGCCGAGGATGTGGATCTTCTTTAGTTTCAGCATGTTTTCTCCGAATCGTTGAAGCTGTTTCCAAGGTGCGCTTGCCGGTGCGAAGCCAACCCTCCCCCAGCCGCTTGTGGCCGAGTGAGAGATTGCCCCCAATTACAGACTGTAAGGAGAGTGGGGGGGAGGGTCAACGGCCTGGGGCAGGTTCTTGTGGATAAGGCAGGCCGGAATTCTTCTTCTTTCAAGATCTTCGGGAATTGTGGCGAAATTGGGGCTTTTTCAGCGAGTTTCACCCGGTTTTTCCACAGGCGCGGGCCGCTCGATCCCGGTGCGCGTCTTGATGGGCGCACTGCCTTGGCTGCCGACGGCCACCCGGTGCAGGAGGCGGTTGCAGGGGACTGGAAACACGGAACTATTGGGGGGCTTAACTCACCTTCTTGAAGTCGAAGGTAGCCAGGTTCATCTGCCCGTTGGTCTGGATGTGGACGGTAAGAACGTTCTTGCCCTTCTCCAGCCGCAGCTTGGCGAGGCCGGGCGCAAGGTTCCAGTGGTGCCACTGCCGCCACGCGGTCGGATCGGCGGCGTTATACGTAGTGGCAATGTTCAGTGGCCCGGCGGCCGGCTGTCCATTCACATCCAGCGAAATGGTTCCACCGCGATTCGAGGTGTAGAGCAGGTCGGCGGAGTAGAGGCCCGTCTCGGCCACTTCAACGGTCAGGTTGAACCACTCGCCGGGCTCGGTCCAGCCCACGTAGAGCAGGTTCGCCGGCGGCTGCACCTGTTCGTAGGGGTTGTCGTCGATCTTGGGGTCCAACCCGAACTTGGTGTAGGAGGTATCGACCCCCTCGTTCATCCGGAACTCGTTCAGGTAGCTTCCGTTGGCGGGGTTCAGGGCGCCGCTGCCGTTATTTCGCGCATCACTGTCGTGGTAGGCCACGCCCTCGCCGCCCAGGTCGTAGTAGGCGCACATCACCTTGCCGGGAATCTTCTGTGCGCCGCTCTGGTAGCGGCTGTCGTGGAAGGGCGTTCCCTTGTAGTGCGCCAGAAAATCCGTCCTTGTCGCTCCAACAGTCGTGACGGCGGCAAGAACAGCGAGAACGGGCAAGGCAAAAGGAGAGCGGAAGAGAGAGATGGTCACGGGCGACGGCCTCCGGCACAAAGATGTCCCTGATGGACGGACATGTGAGAGCGTGTCTTTGAAATCACAGGAATAGTACGCCCTTGGCTGCGTTTGAAGCCAATGCAAGGGCTTCAATCCGCAGAAGAAGCCTTCGCGCATCCACGGCCTTTTCCCCGCGCTGCCGCCGTTCGAGTGTGCGCGTCTTGTAAAGTTGAAGCTGGAACTGCACGGGAAAGAGCGCTCCTCTTTTCTGTAGGCGCGGGGTCGAATTGGGGAAAGACGGTCCATCGGAAGATGTATTAAGCGAGCTGCTGCGCTCGGTTTTTGGCTTCACCGGTTTTCGCGCCAACCAGGAGGCGGTTTGCCGCGCCGCCATTGCCGGCCGCGACCTGCTGCTGGTGATGCCCACAGGCTTCGGCAAGTCCCTCTGCTACCAGTTGCCGGCCCTGGCGCTGGGAGGAACGGCGCTGGTCATCTCGCCGCTGATTGCACTGATGGAAGACCAGGCGGCCAAGCTTACCTCGCTTGGCCTGCGGGTGGGGCGGATTCACTCCGGTCTTGACCGTGCCGTAGCCCGCCAGGTGTGCGTGGACTACCTGCACGGGGATCTGCAATTTCTCTTCATTGCGCCAGAGCGGCTGCGGGTGCCGGGCTTCGGGGAAATGCTGGCCAAGCGCAAACCGTCCCTGATCGCCATCGACGAGGCGCATTGCATCTCGCAATGGGGCCACGATTTCCGACCCGACTACCGGATGCTGGGCCAATACCTCCCCGCCCTGCGGCCGGCTCCGGTGCTCGCCCTGACGGCCACGGCCACTCCCACGGTGCAGGCCGACATTCTGGCGCAACTTGAAATGATCAAGCCGGCCAGGTTCATTCACGGCTTCCGCCGCAGCAATCTGGCCATCGAAGTGGTCGAGGTTCCGGTGCCCGACCGGTCGCAAGCCATCTGCGGCCTGCTGGCAAACGCGGAGCGGCGTCCGGCCATTGTTTACGCTACCTCGCGCAAGGGCGCCGAGGCGCTGGCCACGGATTTGGCGAAAAGAGTTCCGGCGGCGGCCTACCATGCCGGCCTGGACCCGGAAACGCGCGAACGGGTGCAGACCGCCTTCCAGGCTGGTGAACTGGAGGTTGTGGTGGCCACCATCGCCTTCGGCATGGGCATCGACAAGTCCGACATTCGCACCGTGATTCATGCCGGTCTGCCCGCCACCCTCGAAGGCTATTACCAGGAGATTGGCCGCGCCGGACGTGACGGCGCGTTGAGCCGCACCTACCTGATGCACTCCTACGCCGACCAGCGCACCCACGACTTCTTCCTTAACCGCGACTACCCCCCCGTAGACCACCTGAACCAGGTTTTCCGCACACTTGGCGAGGATCCGCAAGCGGCGGAAGAGTTGCGCGAGGCCTCGAAGCTGGGCGAAGAGGACTTCGACAAGGCCCTGGAAAAGCTGGAGATTCACGGCGGCGCACGCGTGGACTTTGGCGGCAATGTGACGGTAGGCGGCACGGGCTGGAAGAAGACCTATACGGTGCAGGCGCAGTACCGGGCCGAGCAGTTCGAGAAGGTGCTGCGCTATACCACTTCCACCGAGTGCCGCATGGCCGCTCTGGTCCGCCACTTTGGCGACGTGGCCGACGCCAGCCGCACCTGCGGGATCTGCGATGTCTGCGACCCGGCCGGGGCGGTGCTGCGGCTCTTCCGGCGGCCCGATGCGGCCGAACGGAATCTGGTGCAGGCCATTGCCGACGAACTGCGGCCGGTGGACTACAAGGCCGCGGGAACCCTGCAGCGGAACGTGGATCCGGGCGGCAGGCTGAGCCGGAGCGAGTTTGACGGGCTGCTCGATGCCATGGTTCGGGCCGGACTGATCGAGATCGAAGAGGCGGAATACGAAAAGGACGGTGAAGTGCGGCGCTTCCGCAAAGTGCGGCTGACCGAATCCGGACTCGAATTGCGGGAAAGCTCGGCGGTCGAACTGCTGATCAGCGATGGAGTGGTCGAGGAGTTTGCCGGGCGGGGCGCAGCTCCGGCCCGCTCCAGGAAGCCCAAAAGTACGGCGGCAAAACCCGGAAAGCCAGCGAAGTCGGCCGAGCCGGTCCAACTGACAGCCGAGGGAGAAGCCCTCGCGGCGCGGCTAAGGGAATGGCGCACGGCCGAGGCCAAGCGCCTGCGCGTTCCGGTCTTCATGGTGATGCACGAAAAAACTCTGACGGCGCTGGCTTCCACGCGCCCGCAGAACCCGCGACAACTGCTGGAAGTCGACGGCATGGGTCCGGCCAAGGTGGAGAAATTCGGTGATAGTATCCTCGGATTGTGCAAGGATGCAAAGTAAGAGCGGCGTTTGCCGGAGTGATGCGATGGCGGACCAACGCAATGAAATTAGCAGTGGAGAAGTGACGGCGGCTGGTGGTTGTGCGGGAGAAATCGGGCCAACAGCCCAGCAGGAACACCCCGGAGTCGCGCTGTTTCTGGCTTTGCGCGGTTTGGGAGCGGAGACATTTGCATCGGGTGGGGGTGGCGAGGCTTGGCTGGATGCGGAGCGTAGGCAATTCTACGGGCCGGAGAAGAGTTCGCTCGCGTGACCCACGTCAGATCCGGTCGCAAGCCAGCCCGCAAACGACAAACCCCCAGCCGCGGCTGGGGGTTTGTCGTTTGCGGAGCAAAATCCGGATTAGCTGATGCGCTCGATGGTGACCGATTCCAGCACTACGGGCGTCTTGGGCTTGTCCTGGCCGCCGCGGGGAACGAGGGAGATTTTGGTCACGATTTCCTGCCCTTCGACCACTTCGCCGAAGATGGTGTGGTTGCCGGTGAGCCAGGGGGTGGCCGCCACGGTGATGAAGAACTGGCAGCCGTTGGTGTTGGGGCCGGAATTCGCCATGGCCAGCTTGCCGGGCTTGTCGAACTTGTGGGCCGAGCCTTTGGTCTCGTCCTGGAAGCGATAGCCGGGTCCCCCCATGCCGGAGCCGGCCGGGTCGCCGCCCTGGATCATGAAGTCGGGAATGACGCGGTGGAAGACGGTGCCGTCGAAGAGCTTGTCCTTTGACTTGGCCTGGGTGGTGGGGTGAATCCACTCTTTGACGCCTTCGGCCAGTTCGATAAAGTTCTTGACGGTGATGGGCGCATCGGCCTCGAAGAGGCGAACGGTGATCTTGCCTTCGGTGGTGGTGAAAACGGCGTAGGTTCCTGCTGCAAGTGCCATGGAGACTCCTGTTTGAACTAGCTGACTACGGTTTGGGTGCGGTGGGCGCCGGCTGGGGCGTGGGCGCGGCCTGGACTGCCGCGGCCGGTGAAGGCGGCAACGGCTGACCTTCGCGAACGATGGTCACCTGCTTCAGCACCACCGGCGTCAGCGGCTTGTCGCCGCCGTCCCGCTTTACGCGGGCAATGGTTTTGACCACCAGCACGCTTGGCTCGTCGCATTGGCCGAAGAGGGTGTAGTGCTGGTTGAGTGCGTCGTAGGCCTGCTCGGTGACGAAGAACTGGCTGCCGTTGGTGTTGGGGCCGGAGTTGGCCATGGCCAGCTTGCCGGGCTGGTCGAAGTTCAGATTGGGGTCGATCTCATCCTCGAAGGTGTAGCCGGGATCGCCCATGCCGGTACCGGTAGGGTCGCCGCCCTGGATCATGAACTCCGGAATCACGCGATGGAAGGTGGTTCCGTCGTAGTAGCGCTTGTTGTGTACGACTTTCTTGGTCGCAGGGTCAGTCCAGTCCTTGGTTCCCTCGGCCAGGGCAATGAAGTTGGCCACCGCCTTGGGCGCCTGCCGCTCGTAAAACTGGCAAGTGATGCGTCCCATCGACGTGTCCATCACCACGGTTGGGCCGTTGGGAAGGGTCATGGCGGCCACGGTAGCCTGGGGCGCGTCGGGCAGGTCGTCCGCCGGCTTGGCGGCCTGTTGGGCAAAGGCAAAGGTCGGCGCCGCGGCGGCAAAAGCCGCAGTCAGGGCGGGAACAAGAAGTGTGTGCTTGAGTTTCATGCCGCTTTTGAGGGTAAATCATGCGGCGGGTGAGCCGCCAGCGCGGCGGAGCATTGGACCAACCCGGAGGCCTGCCTGTTGAAGCTCGGCTTCCGGGGCGATGGTGAGGCGGTTCCGGCTCGCAATCTTGGCCTGGTAGAGCGCCGCATCCGCCCGCAAAACCAGATCGGAGAGATTTCTTGCGTGGCCCTCATCCGACACGATTCCAATGCTGATCGACATCTTGATGGTTCTTCCCGCATGGGAAAGAGAAAATTCTTCAAAAGCCTTGAGCACGCGCCTGGCGACAATCTCTGCCGGTTCGGCCTTGGCCCGCGGCAGCAGCGCGCAGAACTCGTCGCCTCCCCACCGGCAGAGAAAGTCCTCATCGCGCAGGCTGTCGCGGAGGAGCGCCGCCGCAGAACGAAGCACGGCGTCACCGGCCAGATGTCCGTGCTCATCGTTGATTTCCTTGAAGTGATCGAGGTCGAACATGAGCAGGGAGAGGGGCAGAGCGCTGCGCGAGGCGCCGGAAATCTCGCGAAATGCGATCTCTGCAAAGGCGCGCCGGTTGTAGACATTGGTCAACGGGTCGTGCAGCGCCTGAACCACGAGAGCCCGGTTCAGCCTCTCCGACAGCATCAGCAGGAACAAGGGGAAGATGATTCCCTCGGCCAGCACTGCCGAGATGTTGGCGAAGATCGAGCGCGAACGATTGAAATCGAACTCCGGGGCGAATTGTCCGCTCCGCAAGGCATCGACGATGACGGCCAGAGTCGACCCTGCAAGCACCAGATAGGCGACAGCAGTCAAAGTGTCGACAAAAGGTGTACGGCTGCCGCGTTTGTGCGATAGAACCAGGGCGATGAGAAGCATCATCGTCATGCTGACGACGTTGCAAAGGATCAACTCGATGGAAATGTTCCGCCAGACGAAAGTGAACCAGAAGCAAACCGCGAGAACCAGCAGCGGAGGGCCGTAAATCCAGCCGGTCCAAGGCCGTTGCCGTCTGAGAATGCAGACCGCTTCATACTCCAGACTCAGGCAGGTCGTCACCAAGGCGGATCCGATGACGTAAAAGAAAAACTCTCCCACCCAGGCACCCTCGAACTTCACGAAATAATTGGCGCTCAGGCAGATGTTGGCGGCGCCAAAAACGGCCAGCGCCCGGCCCAGGTAGTTCGGATACGCCTTGCGAACAATCAGCACCAGCAAGCCGCAACTTCCGGTGGCTAGCGCTCCGATCAGCCAGAATGCCCTGACATCGAGAGTCATGCTTTTGTATCCCTCCCCTGGCGCTTGCGTACAGCTTGTTGTTCAATTCATCAGCCAGCGGACAAAGGAATGCTATGGGGACCCGGCATGCCGGTCGGGAGCTTGTTCGACAGCATGGATACGCGCGGATTATAGCACTCTCGGAATTTGGAGATTTTGCGCTTCCAGGATGGCTCGGCCCCGAAGCTGAATGGTCCGCATTCGACACCGGACCGGAGCGGCAAAAAAAGGTGAAATTTTGGCACCGATTTGAGGCATTTTGGGCCAAAAATGGCCCAAAAACGGCTAAAAAGGGGCCAAAATCGGCCACTTCCAGTTACTCGTCAGTTAACTATGTGTTTTTGTATGCTGTTCATTATTTGCGACTTACGCGATTTTTATCGTCAAAAAAGCGATAATATTTGATAGGGGGGTGGGGGTAAACGACGATTTCGGCCGGTTTTTTGTGCGGAATCGACCTCAAAAAAGGTCGTTCCCAGGCTTCCGGGCGCGGACGAGGACGTCCGCGCTACAGCCGGCCGGGAGGCCGGCGTTACTCCCGACTAAGAACATCATGCGCTCATGGAGCTTAATTCTACGCAAGGGAAATTTCCCTCCATTGACTCTCTACCCATAGATAATCTATATATTCATCCATGGCCAGGAAATCCGATCTTCTCCCCGGTACGCTCGACATGCTCATTCTGAAGACGCTCGCCCGCGCGCCGCTGCACGGCTATGGGATTGCGCTTTCCATCAAGCGCTCCTCCGACGATGTGCTGACGGTGGAAGAAGGTTCGCTCTACCCGGCGTTGCAGCGCCTGTTGCTGCAGGGATGGGTCAAGGCGGAGTGGAAACTGACCGAGACCAAACGGCGGGCGCGCTACTACACGCTGACCACGGCCGGCCGCAAGCAGTTGGGGATTGAATTGTCGCAGTTTGAAGAGATGATTGCGGCCATCGGCCGCGTATTGCAGGACCCGCAGGAGGCCTAGATGTCCTGTCCCAGAAGTTCTTACCAGAAATCAGGAGATACAAAAGCAGATTCTTCGCTCACCACCCCCGAACTGAAAGACGTTCGGGGCCCCGTTCACTCAGAATGACAGCGACAATTTGGTCAGGAATTCTTGGGACAGGAACTAGATGAACATTTTTTATCGTTTTGCGAAAAAGCTCGCGATTTTGTTTGGCCGCCAGCGATTCAGCAGGGAACTGGACGAAGAGATGGCCTTCCACCGCGAGCAGGCCGAGAAGGAATTCCTTTCCGCCGGAATGACGCCGGAAGAAGCGCGCCATGCGGCGATGCGGCAGTTCGGCAATGCAACCCGCCTCAAAGAGAAGAGCCACGAAGTGGTCGGGTTTCATGCGGAAACCGTGCTCCAGGATTTGCGTTTTGCGCTTCGCCAACTGAGAAAGAATCCTGGCTTTGCCGCGACGGCGATTCTGATTCTGGCGTTGGGCATCGGCGCCAGCGTGGCCATCTTTGCGTTTGTGGATGCGGCGCTGATCAAGCCGCTGCCGTATCCAAATCCGACGCGGCTGGTGGAGGTCACGGAGAGCCTGGCGCTGTTTCCGCGGGGCAATCTCTCCTATGCGGATTACGTTGACTGGAAGCGGCTAAACACGGTTTTCAGTTCCATGGATGTGTACACCGCCCATCGCTTTGAGTTCAATACGCCGTCCGGCACCGAATCGGTTCACGGGTTGCAGGTGAGCGCCGGGTTCTTTGGAACCCTGGGAATTCATCCGATGCTGGGCCGGGATTTTCGCCCCGGCGAAGATACACCGGGCGCGGCCCCGGTGGTGATGCTGCGCTATGGAGCATGGCAAAAGCGATTCGGCGGCAGACCCGATGTGGTGGGGCAGACGGTGAATTTGAGCGGCGTGGCAACCACCATCGTGGGAGTGCTGCCGCCGGAGTTTGAATTTGCGCCGCGGGAGATTGCCGAGTTCTTTGAGCCGCTGCGCCCTACCGGGGAGTGCGAGAAGCGGCGCAGTTGCCACAATCAGGTTGGCGTGGGCAGGCTGAAGGACGGAGTGACTGTGGGCGAGGCGCTGGCGCAGATGAAGGCGATTGCGCTCCAGTTGGAGAACCAATATCCCGATTCCAATCGTGGCCAGGGAGCCAGCGTAATGCCTCTTTCAGCGGCGATTGTGGGAGACATCAAGCCCATTCTGCTGGTGCTGCTGGGGGGTGCGGGATTGCTGCTGCTGATTGCCTGCGTGAATGTTTCGAGCCTGCTGCTGGTGCGCGCGGAGAGCCGGCGGCGCGAGATTGCGGTGCGCGGGGCGCTGGGCGCATCCCGCCTGCGTTTGAGCCGGCAGTTTGTTACCGAGGCGCTGACGGTAGTGGCCGCAGGCAGCGCGATCGGGCTGGGAGTTGCGTATGCGGGCATGAAGGGATTGAGCGGGTTGATCTCAAAGGACTGGATGGCAGGGATGCCTTTTCTGCGCGGGCTGGGGCTGAATCCACGAGTGCTGCTCTTCACGGCCTGTCTGGCGGTGCTTGCGGGGATTCTGTTTTCCATCACGCCGATTCTGCACTTCCGGTTTTCCGAGATGCGAGATGGTTTGACGGAGGGCGCGCGCGGGTCGGCCGGAAGGCTTTGGCGGCGCATGGGCGCCAATCTGGTGGTGATTGAGCTGGCGACCGCCGTGGTGTTGCTGGCGGGCGCGGGCTTGCTGGGCAAGAGCCTGTACCGGTTATTGCAGCAGGACCTGGGATTCAGGGCCGACCATCTGGCTACCATGAATATCGGTTTGCCCGCGGTCGCTTTCACAAAAGACGAGCAACAGGTTGCATTCGAACATGCGCTGCTGGAGAGGGCCGACGCGATGCCGGGGGTGCAGTCGGCGGCGATTACGAGCATGCTTCCGGTGAGCTGCAATTGCAATACGGATTGGGTGCGATTTGTGGGAAAGCCCTACAACGGCATCCACAATGAGGTGAATGAGCGCGAGGTGAGTGCGGGGCTGTTTCAAACGTTACAGGTGAAGTTGAAGAGCGGGCGTTTCTTCACCGATGCGGACAATGTGGGCAAGCCGAAGGTCATTATCGTCAACCAGGCATTCGCGCAGAGGTACTATCCAGGGGAAGATCCGATTGGCAAGAAGATCGGCAACACGGAGCTGACGTCCGACTCGATTCGCGAGGTTGTCGGCGTGGTGGAGAATTTCAAGGACGCGGGCCTCGATCAGGAGCAATGGCCGTCGGAGTACGAGCCTTTCGATCAGAGCCCGAGCGGCTATTTCAACGTTGTGCTGCGCACTTCGCAGGATGCGGGCTCGATTTTGCCGGCTCTGGCGCCGATGGTTCATGCGGTGAATCCCAACGTGAGCGTGGATTGGGAGAGGACGATGCAGGATTTGATCGACGACTCGCAGGCGGCCTATCTTCACCGCTCGGCGGCCTGGCTGGTGGGCGGTTTCGCGGCCATGGCTTTGCTGCTGGGCGTGGTGGGACTGTATGGCGTGGTCGCCTACTCGGTGAGCCAGCGGACGCGCGAGATCGGCGTGCGCATGGCTCTGGGAGCGCAACGCAGCTCCGTCTACACTCTGGTTCTGGGCGAGGCAAGCCGGCTGATTGCGATGGGAATTTCATTGGGACTGGTGGGCGCGGTGGCGGCGGCTATGTTGATTCGCAAGCTGCTTTTTGGCGTGGAGGCCTGGGATGCGACGACGCTGGTTTCGGTGGCCGCGCTGCTGGCGGTTTCGGCGTTGCTGGCCAGCTATATTCCCGCGCGCCGGGCGGCGAGGGTGAATCCAGCCGATGCGCTGCGGGCGGAGTAGGGCGCCTAGTCCTGTGGCAGACCGAGGTTCAGCAGCCCTTTTTGCAGCGGGCCATGATGGCCGCGTGCAGACGCTCGCGCAGGCCGGCGGGCAGGTCGTAAATTTCGTGGGAGCGGTAGATTTCGATGGTCTTGCGGGTGGTGTCGAGGGTCACCTTGCAGTGATCGCAGTTGCCCAGATGGGCTTGCAACTCCGCGCGCGTCTTAGCGCTCACCGAGTCGTCTATCAGGTCGTCGAGCAAGGCCAGGAACTCAGTGCAGGTCACTTCTCAACCCCCCGTTTCCGCCGGAAATAACGACTCAGCCGCTCGCGCAGTTGCAACCGTGCGCGCAACAGCCGCGATTTGACGGCCGGAATGCTCAAGCCGAGAGTCGTCGCCGTTTCTTCCGTGGAAAGCCCTTCCACATCTCGCAATACAAACACGATCCGAAACCCCTGAGGCAACCCTTGAATCGTCTTGCGCAGAATCTCGGCCAATTCGGCCTGGTTGTAATTCTGCTCCGGATCGGGCGCCCAATCTGCCAGATCGCGGGGAACGCTGCCCTCGTCCGTTTCAATGTCCTCGTCGATCGAGACCATCTTGCCGGTGCGCCGCTTGCGCAGCCGCATCAGGCTTTCGTTCACCGCAATCCGTACCAGCCACGTGTAAAACTTCGAGTTCCCCTGAAACTGATCGATCTTTTCATACGCCTTCAGGAACGCGTCCTGCATGACGTCTTCGGCGTCTTCCCGATTCTGGGTGATGTGCTGGGCGATACGAAAGATCTGGCGCTCATACTTGCGCACCAGAGTGTCGTAGGCCAGAACATCGCCTCCGCGCACCCTTTCTACAAGGGCTACGTCGGGATGGGGCTCGAGTTCTCCTGCAATTGGTTGGATGGTCGCCATGGGACTTGGATGCGGGAAATCTGAAAGGCGGGATTCAAGTGCCGTCAGGTCCGCACTTATCGAGTGTAGCGGATGGGGGGGCGGCGGGCCAAACCGCGAGTCTGCGGCCAAAGTGTTCCCTGCGCTCGATCCGTCCCACATTCAGGCTCTTTGCGGTAACGCGAGTGGTTCCCGGCTTACCACCTCCGGGGGAAAGCAGCTTAGAGTGAAACTATGAAGGTTGCGCTTTCTCCCGTCTCCGGTTCGCGACTGGTTGCCTGCACTTTGTCGGGCCTGCTCTCGTTTTCAGTGCTTGTGACTCCAGTGGCGGCGCAATCCTCGAGCGAGGCGAAAGCCGCGCCGGCGGGGATCGCCTCTTCCAAGTCGCACAAGGCAAAGAACTCCGCCAAGGCGGCCAAGAGCGCGGTCAAGCCCGCGGCAGAGACCCGCGGCGAAGCCGCCAAGCCACCGCGAAAGACGGCCAGGAACGCTACCAAGCCGGTACGTCCGGCGAGCGGACGGGCCAGCAAGCCCGCTTCCGAGCCGGACGACCCGGCCATGAAGCCCACAAAACAATCGGGCAAAAAGAACGGCAAGCATTCTCTAAGCAAACCGGACAAGGCGGCCATCAAGCAGACGTTAGCCCAAGCGGACGAGACGGCTGTCAAGCCCACCGGCAAGGCGGCCAGGAAAGCGGGCAAGCGCGCCGGCAGGGCAGGGAAGGCGGCGCGGAGAGCAAAGACGGCCCGCATCAAACTGGCCTTTCAAGCCTCTGTGGAATTGCGTCCCATGGCCCAGCAACTGGCCAACCTGCGCACGCCTGCCGCTTACGCGGGCGTGACCAGCTACGCGCATCAGCACACCGGCGAGGCGGCTGCCGCGGCCTACCTGGCCCTGGGTCACGCCTATCTGCTGGACAAGCGCTATGCCGATGCCGAGGCCAGCTTGCGCCAGGCTCGTCGTGCAGGCCAGGAGCTGGCCGACTACGCGGATTTTCTGGCTGCCAGGGCCAACCATGCGGAGGGAAGCGATGCGGCGGCTGAAGCCCTGCTGCGCGGCTTCACCCAGCGTTACCCTGACAGCATCTTCGACGCCGAGGCGCCGGAACTCGAAGCCAACACTCTGATCGCCATGGGGAACGCGGCGGGCGCCGCGCGCGTGCTGGCCGCAGCCGCGGACACGGACTCCGCGAACCGTCCCGGCTTCGAACTGGCGCAGGCCCAGGTGGCATCCACGCAAGGTCAGACGCAGGAGGTACTGCGTCTCTACCGGCATCTGCTGCTGAGCCACCCGTTGAGTCCGGAAGCGGAGGTCGCGCGCACCAAACTGGTGGCGATGGGTGCGGAGAGCAGCCTGACCACGGCCGAGCTGCGCAGCCTGGGCGACGCCTATTGGAATGGCGGCCACTACGCTGACGCCAGCGAACAATATCGCGCCCTGGCGCGCCAGTCGAGCCTCGATCCCGAGAGCCGCAACGGCTTCGATGTGGCTGCCCTGGCCTGCGACCTGAAGCTGAAGCGCCTCACCACGGCTCAAGTGGATGCGCTCCCCGATACGCAGGACGAGAACGGTGCCCGCCGCCTCTACCTGCTGATGGAACTGGCCAGGAACCGCAACGACCTCGACGAGCAGCAGAACATCGTCTTGCGCATGGAGTCCAGCTTCCCGGAAAGCAACTGGCTGGCCGAGGCGCTCTACTCCAGCGGCAATATGTACCTGCTGCGCCACGAGTATTCCACGGCGGCAGCCTACTACAGTTACCTGGCCACGCATTTTCCCGCCCACAAGTATGCCGCCACGGCGCACTGGCGTGCCGGCTGGCTTAGTTACCGGCAGGGGCAATACACGGACGCGGCGCGCCTCTTCGACGAGCAGATCAGCCTTTACCCCGCCGCCCAGGAGACCTCGGCGGCTCTCTACTGGCGCGGGCGCCTGAATGAAACGCAGGAGCATCGGCCGGCCGAGGCCGCGGCCAACTATCGCGCCCTGATCCGCGCCTACCAGCACTACTTCTATGCCCAATTGGCCCGCGAGCGGCTGGCCGCTCTGGGCGATGCCCAGCCCCTGGATGCGCCGCAAGTGGATGCGCCGCAACTGGCGCGCTTTCAGCCGCAGCCGGTGCCGGAGTTGCAGGAGAGCTTTCCCATCGATAGCCCGCACCTGGCCAAGGCCCGCCTGCTGGCCAATGCCGGCCTGAACGACTACATCGCCCAGGAGATTAACGCCGACCCGGACTCTGCCTCCTGGAGCGCTTTGGCCGAAGCGCAGATTTATGCCTCCTATGGCGAGAACTTCCGCGCCCTACGCGCCCTCAAGCGGGCTCTCCCTTTCGCCGCCGCAGCTCCCATCTCCTCCATTCCGCTAGCCTACTGGCGCATTCTTTTTCCTGAGCCGTACTGGTCCACCATCCAGGCCGAGTCGGCGAAAAACAATCTCGATCCCTATCTGGTGGCTTCGCTCATCCGCCAGGAGTCGGAGTTCAATCCCGCGGCCGTTTCCGGTAAAAATGCCTGCGGGCTGATGCAACTGCTGCCTTCCGTGGGGCGCTCGATGGCGCGCGAGGAGGGGATCAGCCACTTTGATGCATTCCAGCTCTTCGACCCCATCACCAACATCCGCCTGGGAACCCGCTACCTGCGCCAGACCCTGGACAAGTTCGGCGGAGTTCCCGAGTACGCGCTGGCAGCCTACGACGCCGGCGACGACCGCGTTGTTGACTGGAAGGCCGCAGGCCCTTACCAGGGCATCGACGAGTTTGTGGAGTCCATTCCTTTCACCGAGACTCGCGAATATGTCGAGGCCATCCTGCGCAACCAGGAAACCTACAGGGCCATCGATGCGTATGCCGCCTCCCAAGGCAAGGCCACGGCCGGCGCCGGCCGCTAGGTTTGCGCCGACAAAAGAGAGCCGATTGCTAACTTGCTGCCCTTTCAAGACATCGCTCCCGCGCCTTCTTTCTGGCGCGGACCGGCCGAAGGCAGTTGGCCGCACCGCAGGTGGCTGGTGGTTGCAGATCATTAACCCGAGCGCGCGCACAATGGAAACATGCAGCTTAATCCCGGCCCCGGCCGGGCGACAGACCCCCAAAAAAATGGGGTACCCCCCGTGGTGTACGTTCCCTTTTTCTTCGCTTTCTGAAGTGATTAATGGGCGTATGTATTTTATTTTCTGCTATTTACAAACTGGAAAGCATGTCCGATTCTTGACAGAACGCGCCTTGAGTCATTTCTTAAACCAAATGGAATCAACGCGCAGCTTTCAACCTGCGAGGCAAAATACCAGAAATCTCCCCAAATTCGGACCTTTTTCGCAGGAAAATCGGCCGTATTCCCGCCGTTTCGGGCTGGAAAATCGCCGTCCGTACATCCAGTCTCCGATTCCGGTTGACTTGGAGGGGCGCAGAGAATCACACTGATTTGACCGGAGGAGTCCTAGCCTCCGGGATACCATTCGCAGCCTGCTGTTGTTCCAAAACAGGGCCGCTTCTGAGATCGGAACGCTCTGTACCCTCAACTGGATGGAGGGCAACATGTCAGCCGATTTGCAGTTTCTGGAAGAATGGATCCCCGAAAAAATGGACCCCGGAACCGTATTTGTTCTGGAAAACCAGGCGAAGCTGGGGTTTGCGCAGAATCCCTTCGTGGCCGCCATGTCCTGCCCGCGTTGCGGCACGATCGGCCTGATCACCCGCCGTCAGCTGTTTGGCGCAGAGATAATGATCTGCGGGGGAGACGCCTGCTCGGCCGAGTACCGGCTGGACGGCGAGAACATCAACTTCCGCAAGGTCCAGTAGACGCCTGCCTACAAGGCAGTTGGCTGGCCAGTGCCGACGCAAGTGGGCGCCTGCGCGAAGATATGCCCTCGAAGCTCAAAGGCAGCCTTGGATCGCGGGAAAGATGCCCTTGCGCTCGGGTACCATAAGAATGTTCATCTTTTGAACCGCCCGGATGGCGAAACTGGCAGACGCAGCGGACTTAAAATCCGCAGACCGCAAGGTCATGGGGGTTCAAGTCCCCCTCCGGGCACCAAACAAATCAATAACTTACAGGTTTTACAGCCTCTCCAGAACTCGTTCACTATGCTCAAACTATGCTCGAACTCAAAAAGTTTGGGTTCGCGTTCCCGCCAAGCCTCCGCTCCTGGAAGGCATTTTCGTTACAGCCGGATTGCAGACGAAGGAGTGCGCCCGTTCGATGCCGCATGGACTCTGCCTGGTAAGCATGGCCGTGGGAGTGCCCGCCGTCGCACAGCTCAGTTCCTCGATTTCCCGTGGCGTGGCGACTCACTCTGCTGGAAAATCCCCTCCGCCTTCTGCATCCAATTTCAGCGGATTTGACCGAAGAACAGATCGGCCCCATCATCCTCCGAAACGCTCGCGCCTGATCGCAAGCGTACATTTACGCCTTTCCCTGAATGAGGAGGAACTCGTTATGGCTACAGCGCCGACACATCCCCGAAGGCTGCTCCGCACGAAACAGGCAGCTGAGTATCTCTCGATGAGCGAATGGAAACTGAGACGTTTGATTCAGGACGAGATCATCCCCTTTCTCCAGGACCAGGAAGGTGGCCCCTTCCTTTTGGATGTGCGTGATCTCGACGCCTATATCGACGGCAACAAGCACCACGTTGGAGATGCTATCGATTGGCGACCAATTCCGGTTGCGTCAGTTCAGGCTCCCCAGGCACTTCATGCTGTCAGGAGGGCCAAATGAGTCGCCCTCGTGGTTCTGGACGAATCTACCAGCAGAAGCAAAGCACAATTTGGTGGATACAGTATTACCGAAATGGCAAGATGTACCGAGAATCCACCGGCACTACGGACAAGAGAAAGGCCACGCGAATCCTTGGCCACAGGCTCGCCGAACTCTCCACAGGGACGTTTGCTGGCCCCACTGTGGAGCGGATTCGGATTGCAGAGCTGGCCGAGGACTTCTTGCGCGACTACCGCATCAACGGAAAGGCTTCGATCGACGACGCTGAAGCACGGTGGCGCTTGCACCTTGAACCGTTCTTCGGACAGGTTCGAGCCAGTGCTGTGACCAGCGATCTTTTGGATCGGTATGTGGACCACCGTCAGCAGGAGGGGGCCAAGAATGCGACCATCAATCGGGAACTCGCGGCCATGAAGCGTATGTTTCACTTGGGGCACGCTGCGACGCCGCCCAAGCTCTTCTACATCCCTCGATTTCCGCGGCTTGCTGAGAACAATATCCGTCAGGGTTTTCTGGAAGATGGTCAATACGAGAAGCTCCTTGAGTCCTGTCCTGAGCTTTGGTTTCAGGCGCTTGTCGAGGCGGGATGCACGTACGGATGGCGCATCAGCGAATTGCTGCGACTCAAGGTCAATCAAGTAGATCTGGAGCATAAGGTGATTCGCCTGCATCCCGGAACCACGAAGAACAAAGATGGTCGAGAGGTCACGATGACCCAATCAGTTCACTATCTCTTTGTGCTTTGCGTCGAGGGGAAGAGTCCAGAGGATCATCTATTTACTAGACCAAGCGGGAAGAAAGTAAGCGACTTCCGTGGGACGTGGAAGAAGGCGCGTGTCGCGGCAGGTGTGCCAGGCTTGCTCTTTCATGATCTTCGCCGGACAGCCGCCCGAAACTTTCGGCGCGCTGGGATTGCGGAAGGCGTCATCATGAAGATCGGCGGATGGCGCACTCGCAGCGTCTTTGAAAGATATGCCATCGTATCGCAAACCGATGTCGAGGACGCACTGGAGAAGCTGGAAGATAGCCGTCAGTCATCAAGACAAAAGAGAGCTGCAAAGGAATCCGAGGGTAGTCAGATCGTTCCATTGGCGAATTGAGGCGCATTCGATTCCGTAGGGCGTGGTTTGGGCCAAAGATATTTGCTGCGGAAAGGTCATCCCATTCCAATTTGACCGAGTTGGCGACCTGAACGATCCTGTTCCCGGTAAATGAGGGGGCAGGATGTTTGAATCCGTCGACGATTTGATGGAGCGACTCAAGGCAACCGGGTACTTCATTGACCCGGTGATGACCAGGATCGTCTTCCTGGCCGCGAAGCTGCAGAAGCCACTACTGCTTGAAGGGCCTGCGGGGAGCGGCAAGACGCAACTCGCGGTCTCGGTTGCGCAGGCGGCCGGGACGCATATCGAACGGCTGCAATGCTACCGCGGCGTCACTGAGGACAAGGCCATCGGGCGCTTCGACGAGAGCCTTCAGCGGCTCTACTTGGAGTTCTCGAAGGGCCAGGACACAAATGGAAAGGCGGGGAGTTGGCGCGAGTTACAGGCCAACCTCAAGGGGCGGGATTTCTTTCGGCCGGGTCCACTGATGCGTGCGCTCGAATGTGAGAAGCCTTGCGTACTGCTGATCGACGAGCTCGACAAGGTGGATGAGGGGTTCGAGGCGCTGTTGCTGGAGATTCTTTCCGCGTGGCAGCTCTCGATCCCTGAGTTTGGGACGGTAGAGGCCAAGAGCATTCCGTTTGTGGTGCTCACCAGCAATGAGGAGCGGCGGCTGGGCGATCCGATCCGGCGGCGCAGTTTGTATGTGCGAGTCGAGCATCCTACGCCGGAGCGTGAGGCGGAGATCATTGCCAGCCGCACACCGGGGGCCGGCGTGGAGTTTCATCGCGAGATCGCAGGGATTGCGCGATCGTTCAGAAATTACTCGCTGGAAAAGCCGCCATCGGTCTCAGAGATGATCGACTTCGCCAATGCGCTGCGGTTGATGGGCAGCGATCATGTGACGGAAGAGCAGCGAGATGTACTGCTTCCCTTCCTGGCCAAGACGGAAAAGGATCGCCGTCATCTTCTGCTGCGCGAGGGATTCCAAAGTCTACTTGTAGACGGGGCGCGGTATGCGCAGGATCTCGATCATCCAGGAGGCTCCGCGCTATGAAATGGCTGTTTGCGATTCTTATGCTTGCACCACAGGCTGGCGTGGGACAGATGAACCCTGCTCTAGCCGAGAGTTGCGTGGAGCACTATGCAAGCCACTACGGCGTGCCTGTGGAACTGGTTGCGGCATTGATCGATGTCGAGTCGCGGTGGAATCCACGCGCCGTTTCCAGCAAGGGCGCTCTCGGTCTGATGCAACTGATGCCTGGGACTGCGCGGCGCTTTGGCGCATATCAACCATTCGATCCAGAGCAGAACATTGCGGCGGGAACGCGCTATGTGACCACGCTGATGTGGGAGTTCCACGGTGATCTGAGGCTTGTTGCTGCGGCCTATTACGCCGGGGACCGATGGGTCGGCAAGCGGCAAATCAACTACAACAACCCGGATGTCATCGCTTACGTCGAGACGGTTCGGCGTCATTACGTGGCGCGCAAGCTCGCCGCTAATTCATTGCACAGGAGGTAACTCGAAATGAGACTTCGCTGGTTTTTCCCTATCGCAGTGCTGCTTCCACTGCGTCTGTTCGCCGCTGACAATGCCGTCAAGCCGCGCGTTGCGACGATCACGATCAACCCTTCGGAGGTGACGACGTTGCACCTGCGGCCGGAGTTCGAGTCGACGATCCATATGCCGGAGGAGATCACGTCCGTGATTCTCGGCAGTCCCGGAAACTTCAAGGCGGAACACAACGAGGGCGAGCCGGAGTATGTGTACGTGAAGCCCATCACGAAAGAGGTCACTGAATCTAACCTATTGATTGCGACGAAATCCGGTCTGCATGTGACGCTGGAGTTGATCAGCGATGGGGTTGGCGCGAGTGCATCTGCGCTGCCAGTCGACTTCTTGATTGAGTACCGCACATTCAGGAGTTTCCTGATCGCTGGCGGTGCAGGCGCTGAGCGTGCGCGAGTCGAACCCACAGGAACCGCGTCGTACTCTACTCAGCCACGAATTCCCCCGGCAGCGAAACCGCTTTCTGCTATTGACGAAGAGTATGAGTTGCAGATGCGCGTCAATGCGCCGGCGTGGACGAAATGGGAGGGCAAGCAGATTGAAACTTCGCTCGGCGACATACGCCAATGGAGCAATGAGACGGTCATTTCGTTCTCGATCCTCAACGCCTCTGATCAACCAGTGGAGGTTGTGCCGCCGCAAATTCAGATCAGCGGACGCGCGGTGAAGAAGAAGGAAGGCAAGAGTCTCACTGCCGATCAGCTATTGATTCGCGAGTACCGGCTGAGCACAACAAGGATCGAGGCCGGCGCGCGCGCGGATGGAGTCGTTGTCTTCGATCGCCCAAACTTCAAGCAATCGACGGAGAAACTTTTCCTCCAGATTGCGCAGGCCGATCAGGTGGACCGGCCGATACTGATTCGTCTGCCCTTTACGCCGCCGATTGCCGGCGGAGCACGGTAGGACCCGACCCAGGAAAAGGAGATGCCATGAACAGCAACGAGAACAATGGATCGAGGATTGCCCAGGTAAACAGCGAGGATTCAGCGGAAGCGCCACGTCCGCGGCCTCCGCTTCCAACGGAGCCTGCACTTGCTGAAGACCGCACGGATGCGCAACAACCAACGGGCCATGCGACGAGAGAAGACAGCGACGGCAAGGCTGGCATCGAGAAGAGCAAGCTGATTATGCTTGGCGGCGGCTTGCTGGCTGCCGTGCTTTTCTTTGCCTTGACGAGCTTGGTTCGTCACTCGCTAGCAACGAAGAAAACGGCCGGGAAGCAGCCAGGCAATCCCACGCAGCAGGAAACGCCAAGCCAATCCAAGGGAAGCGTCACGCCTTTGATAGAGACCGTTCAGAACAACGCTCAGGAGAATACCTCCGGGCAAGTGCATCCGGGCGACATCAAGCGCACCAGTACACCGGCTCCAGGCGCAGTGGATAACTCGGGTGCTGCGTTGCCTGCAAAGCCACGTGCAGGGAGCGCGGCGGGCGCGAATACATTGGGCGCTATACCATCGTTCTCCGACACGCAGCAGAAGTGGGAGGAGCCGCAACCATATGGCGAAGGCGGCCACGCATCGCCTGTTCAATCGCAGCAATCGCAGAATGCCTTGAAGGAAGCATCGCTGGTGTTTGTGCGCGCGCCTGCGCAGGCGCAACCCGCAAGCACGATGACTCTCGCAACGATGGATGCCTCGCCGGTGCTCGAGATGACGCCTGGCTCGCGGATTGAGGCGAAGTTGGAGACACAGATTTCAAGCGCGGTGCTGGCTCCGGTTGTGGCCGTGGTCGAGTACACCTATGCGATCGGCGACCGCGTAGTTGTGCTGGCCGGCGCACGCGTCTACGGGCAGTTGCAGCAGGCAGACCGGTCTGGATTTGTCGGCGTGAAATTCGATGAGATCGAGTTGCTGGATGGGCAACGAGAGAAGATCGAGGCCATCGGCGCGGGGCTTGATCTCGGGCCGATCAAAGGAACCGTGTATGGGAAGAACACCGGGAAGAACTTCCTGATCAAGGCCGCGTCGGGCGTGGGGTCACTGGCCGCGATGCTGGTCGGCAACAACTCCAGCGCCGCGTTCTCTGAGGGCGATCTTCTGCGCGAAAGAGTGGCGGAGAACGTGGGCAACACGGGCGACTCGGAACTGATGAGTCTGAACGCGACCAGTCGGGTGATCGTCTCGGTCCCAGCCGACACGAAGATCTACATCGTCTTTACCAAGCACGAAGAAGGCCAGACTGGATTGCACAGAGTGGCTGGCCAATAGACCAACGCTATCCGCATTCAATGCCCCGGCGTCTGAACCGGGGCACTTTTCTGTCTGCGCGGGCCTGCCCAGTCCTTTGCAGTAGCCGCCGCGAGCCACCGTGACAGGCACAATTCAGATTCCGGTCGTGGCTCTAGCCGCGTGGCCTTTCGGGCGGACGTTTGACCAATTATCGGTCCGGTTATGTCATTGTGCGTTTGACATAAAACCGTTCCCAATATGTCAATGTGCGTTTGACTCAAAATCGGTCCGGATATGTCGTTGTGCGTTTGACATAAAATCTTGCGAATACGTCTGGATGGGCTGAATCAGTAATTGTGCCACCTGTTGAAGTGGACGTGATCGGATGAGGACGCAACTTCTAAAGCATTCCATGTTCCTTCAGGAGTTCCTCTGTCTTTGCCCACGGCTCTCCGGGCAGCATCACGACAAGCTGGTTGAATACAGTCAAGAAGGCTTGTTGTGTCGATTCACCTCTGAAGTGATGCAGGGCAGCGGCTGGCAACAGAGGCTTCATGTCATCAAGGAAGCGTGGCCGTCGCATCTTCGCCAACATTCGTTGTTCTGCCTCAGCCCGCGGGATCTTCACGTAGGCTTTCTCCAGATAGAGATTGAAGCATTCAATCAGGCGCGCCCGGTTCAAGCCTTTGAGAACCGCCAGCGCATGGGCAAGATCGAAGAGATCGCGTCCCTTTTCCCTCTGCAACAGTGCGCGAAGTTTTGTCGCCAGCATTTCTTCCGTTGTAAAAGTCATGACATCTGCCGAACCAGTGAACCAGGGATTCTCGATGCGAAAGGGCACGCTGTGAGGCGGATCGTAGGCCTGCGTTTCCGAGGTGTTGATTTCAAGTTTGAGGCGTATCTGCGCAGTCGAGGCTGCATCTTCTGCAGCAACCTTGAACCGCAGTTTCGGCGCGACGGGGCTCTGATCGAAGTTCGCTCTGCCAAGCCAGGGCTCCAGAACATCGCGTAGACGATCAAGCACCGGGCCGATGGGGCCGGATTCGGTGCGAACGAGATCAATATCTTCGGAATAACGAAAGGGCTGCGGAAAGTGCAATTTGTTGAGAGCCGTGCCACCACGAAAACGAAGTTGTTTCCGAAGATGCTCATCAGAGAAGATCGCGACGATGGCCCGGCTGATGATTAGATCCTGCTCGACCTGACGCATCTCTGGCCAAGGCGCTCGATGGCTCCAGGCAATGATGTTCATCATCGGAATCATTCATCAACCTCCGGCTTGCGGCGAACGACTATGTTCCATCGTTTATCTCTCTCAATGCATTTTGGCGCAAGTTGAGGCTCGGCAACTTCTTCTGGATCGAGTTCAACCCAGGGAGGCAGTTGCTCGCTGAGGAGTTCGCGCAGCATCGGTTGCGTAGCGTCTGCATAGCCAAGACGGTCCAGCAAATGCCCAAGGCGCTGAACAATAGACTTTGGAAACGGCACCGACACAGATGCCAATTTTTCAGAATCGATCTTCTCTCCAAGGTCGGCAAGGATCGTGACGATGTTGTCGAGGCCTGCGGATGCCTGCGGGTATCGCAACAGGTCCAAGGCGGTTAGTTCGACAGAGGAGACTTTCATCGATCCCGTCTCCGTCTTGTGGTCCGCTATTGCTTGCGAAACGGGAGCAATCTGATTCCGGTAGTAGAAGGAGAGCAGCGACCGCCCGACCTGTATGTTGGGCATTCGCTTCTCGGTAATGGCCTGGAACTCCAGCACGGCCTGATGGGTCGCTCCATGAATTTCAGCGGCCTTCAGCAATCCAACATAATAGGGCGACGACTCATGCCGCATCAGGGCATCAATGTACCAGGATGGCGGAGGCGCGCCCCACGGACCGAATTGCGGCGGAACGACCACGTAGTTGCCGCGGCGAAGCCGGACGAGCTTTTTCTGCTTTTGGAGACGCTCCGCAGCGTCGAGGAATGCGCCGTGGCCAATCCCTAGGCTCTGCTCCGCCTCTTGGCTGGAGAAGATGATCTCGCCGCGTGCAAGCAGTTCCGAAAGGTGAGAGGAGAGTTCGGCGCCCATAATGTCTCATGTATATATTTCCGCAACATGAGCGGAATTGTCAATATATAACTTGATATTGTTGACTCACTATTTCCTACTATTATGCGGATATATCGACATGAGAGTAGATATAAATGAGACCACGCAGCAGATTTGTATGGTTATATTGCGTATTTTCAATAGGTTACTCCTCTCACTGGCGAGCAAAGAGCACCTGGCTGCGAGCAGGCAGTGTACCTCACTTAACTCATCTCAGTCTCCTGCAATGGAAGACGCCACCAAACTGCAATCAAGATCGGGCTGGGAGAGTTGAACGAGTCCTGCCGGAGGAGCAAAACTATATTTAGAATCAATAATATAGATAACGTGTAAATCGCGATATCATCCTAAATGCCATCAAATGCATTCTGTGGCTCGGCCTTAAAAACTCAAGAGCATGGTGCGTGCCAGATCGTCGACGGGGAATCCGGCCATGCTTCGCTGGGCCGGTGCGACAACTTGCAATCCGTCGCATCGAGCTCGAGGGTAGAAGCGTTCAGAGCAAGACGGCCGAGGCATTCTGGATTGCCCAAGGAACCGAAAGAACGCACAGTTCAACTAGTGAGCGATCCTATACAATGTCGCCGAGACAAATGAGTGAAGCTGACGGCTGGGGGAGTGTGCAAAGTTGTGGGCAGGTCATTTCCGGCCTGTGTGGCTAAATTCCCTCCCGCGTGCGAAAAAGAGGTTGGAAATGAGCGATCATTCAGGACCGTTTCTGCTGGTCAACCCCGTCCGGTGCATGGGGTGTCATACCTGTGAAGTCGTCTGCGCGGTGGCCCATTCCCGTTCGGGCGACTTATCGGCTGCCATGGTTTCTGGCGAAACTCTTTCACCCCGGAATCGGGTTGTGCAGGTTGCCGCCACCCGATTCCCAACGCAATGCCGGCAATGCGAGGATGCGCCCTGCGTGAGGGTATGTCCGACCGGAGCGACCTATCAGACGGCAACTTATACCGCCGTCAATGCAAAACTCTGCATCGCCTGCAAGCTCTGCATGATGGTGTGTCCTTTTGGGGCCATTCATATCAGCTCGGTTCAGGTAAACAGCCGCAGCAAGCCGGCCGCCGTGAAGTGCGACCTATGTGTCGATCGCGCGGATAGTCCCGCCTGCATCGCCGCCTGCCCCACGCGCGCCATCTCACTGGCTCAGCCGCGGGAGGTGATGAATGAGGCGATTCAGGAGTCCGCCCAGCGCTACCTTGCCGCGATCCAGGCACAGGACCGCGCCGCCAATGCAGTCAATCCCACCGCGGAAGGAAGTTCGCTATGAGCTATTCGTCGAAAATTCTTGCCAGAAGCATTGACCCAGCCACTCAAGAAATGCTCGACCTGACGCAAAGGGCCGGTATTGAGACGATCTGGGATCGATTCGATGCAATGCAACCGCAGTGCGGCTTCGGCGAAACCGGCCTGTGCTGTCGTAACTGTAATATGGGACCGTGCCGCATCAGCCCGTTCGATGATGCCGGTCCCAAGCTGGGTGTCTGCGGCGCCAGCCGGGACGTGATCGTGGCCCGCTTTCTCGATCGGATGATCGCCGCCGGCACGGCCGCTCACTCCGATCACGGCCGCGACATTGCGCATACATTTCTGATGGCGGCGCAGGGCGAGGCCACCGACTACAAAATCAAGGATGAGACCAAACTCGCGGCGCTGGCCACCGAATTTGGCATTGCCACCGAGGGGCGCAGCAAGTCCGAAATTGCGGAAGAACTCGGCAAGATGCTTCTGGGACAGTTCGGCCAGCAGGAAGGGGCGCTCGCTTTCACCAAGCGCGCTCCGCTGAAGCGCCAGCAGCTTTGGACCACCTTGAAAATCATGCCCCGTGGAATCGACCGGGAAGTTGTCGAGACCATGCATCGCACTCACATCGGAGTGGACAACGATGCGGTGAATCTGGTGCTGCAAGGGCTGCGCACCTCGCTCGCCGATGTCTGGGGCGGATCGATGATTGCCACGGAACTCTCCGACGTGATGTTCGGGACTCCCATGCCCAAGCGCTCGGCCGTGAACCTGGGCGTGCTGAAGGCGGACGAGGTCAACATTATTGTGCATGGCCATGAACCGACCCTGTCGGAGTTGATTGTGGCCGCGAGCCGCGATCCCGAGATGGTCAGCCTGGCGCAGAAATTCGGCGCCAAGGATATTAATGTTGCGGGCCTCTGTTGCACGGGCAATGAAGTTCTGATGCGGCAGGGGATTCCGTCGGCCGGCAACTTTATCCAGCAGGAATTGGCCATTGCCACCGGCGCGGTGGAAGCCATCATCGTGGACGTGCAGTGCATCCTTCCCTCGTTGGTCACTGTAGCCGGCTGTTTCCACACCAAGTTCATCACGACTTCACCCAAGGCCAAGTTCACCGGGGCCACGCATATCGAGTTTGACGAGAAGAATGCTTACGAGATCGCCAAACAGATTGTGCGCGTGGCGGTGGAGAACTACCGCTTCCGCAAGCCTGGACAAGTCCATATTCCCAACGTCAAAACCGATTGCATGGTCGGCTTCAGCGTCGAGGCCATTGTTCAGGCGCTCGGCGGCAGCTTGACGCCGCTCATCGACGTCATCGCGAAAAAGCAGATCCGCGGCATTGCAGCCGTGGTGGGATGCAACAATCCGAGGATCCAGCACGATTACGCGCACACCAATCTGGTCAAGGAACTGGTGAAGCGCGACATTCTGGTGCTCAGCACCGGCTGCAACGCCATTGCCTGCGCCAAGGTGGGCCTGATGCTGCCCGAGGGGGCGGAGCTGGCCGGTCCAGGGTTGCGAGCCGTCTGCCAGGCGCTGGGGATTCCGCCGGTCCTGCACATGGGATCGTGTGTGGACAATAGCCGGGTGCTGACGGCCTGCGCGGCGGTCGCCAACGCGATGGGGGTGGACATCAGCGAATTGCCCATCGCCGCCGCGGCGCCGGAATGGATGAGTGAAAAGGCCGTGGCGATCGGCACGTATGCGGTTGCCAGTGGCGTCTTCACGGTGCTGGGCTTGATGCCACCCATCCTGGGTGGACCCGCCGTCACCGACTTGCTGACAAACGGCGCCGAGGGTGTGGTGGGCGCCAAGTTCGCGGTCGAACCGGACCCCTTCAAAGCGGCCGACCTCATTGAGGCGCACATCAACGCCAAGCGCAGGAACCTCGGTTTGGCGGTGTGAATGAGAGAAACCATTCACGATGGGAGCAATGAATGAAGATTGCCGTTGCAGGGAAGGGCGGAGTCGGAAAGACGACAGTGGCGGCGCTTCTGGCGCGTTACTTCGCTGCCAAAGGGCTGGGAGTGATTGCGGTAGACGCCGATCCGTCCGCGTGCCTCGGCGCCGCTCTTGGCCTGCCTTTTGAACTGCTGGACAAACTTGTGCCCATCAGCGAGATGGCCGAGCTGATCAAGGAGCGCACCGGGGCGGAGAAGGGAGCCTACGGCACTTACTTCCGGCTGAACCCGAAGGTTGATGATATTCCCGAGCGTTATAGCGTGGAGCACAACGGGATACGCCTGCTTCGCCTGGGCTCGATCGACCAGGGCGGAAGCGGGTGCATTTGTCCCGAGAGCGCCCTCGTGAAAGCGCTGGTCACGCATTTATTGTTGCGCAGCAGCGACCTGCTCATCATGGACATGGATGCCGGACTTGAACATCTGGGCAGGGCTACGGCCGGAGCGGTAGACCACCTGCTGATTATTGTCGAGCCGGGACGCCGCAGCCTCGACACGGCGCAACAGATTGCACGTCTGGCCAAGGACATCGGTATTCGCCAAATGTCGATGATTGCCAATAAAGTGCGCAGCGCAGACGATCGCCAGTTTATTGAGCAGAATCGCGGCGCCTTGTCGCTGCTGGGTGTACTTCCTTACCTGTCCCAAGTGATCCAGGCGGATCAGGACGGTGCGGCCGTCTATGACACAGTTCCACAATTGGCGCAGGAGATCGCGGAGATTGCCATTGCGCTCAAGGGTGGCACGACCACGGAAGGTCATGCCGATGCAGGTGGGGCGCCGATGCACGTGAACTAGCGGCCCGTCCTCTGCTCCAGTTTCTCCGGGTGGCATTCAGATCATGAGCGGGAACGTCGGGGAAGGAGCAGCCCACAACTTTGCAGACAATCGACTGCAACAGCACCGGCGTTGGAAACGCTCCTGAGGCGTTCAGAATATCGCGTTTGAAGATTCATCCCGAATCTCATTCTCGGGTGCGGCAATTTTAGATGCAGGGGGCAAGAGCGGTGGAAGTCGGATTGCTGGTACTCACTCCGCTGGCTGCGCTGGTCACGGGCGTCGCCCTCCAGTTGCTCTTCGCAGCCGTGCTTTCCGCCCGCGCCAAGGGCTGGCTGGCGTTTGGCACCGGGCTGGCTGCACTGAGTGGAGTTATCGCCGCCTGGTGGCAGGTGTTCTCCGGACGCGCGTTGGATGTGACTTTTGGGCGCTGGGATGGACCGATCCAACTGGCTTATCACGTGGATGGCCTCAGCCTGCTCTTCGCCCTGATGTCTGCCGGGATCGGCGCGGCCGTCCTGCTCTACTCGATCGGTTATATGGAGCAGGAGAAGGGCACGACGCGCTTCTACTCGCTGATGCTCCTGTTTATTGCGGGAATGATCCACCTGGTTTATACCGCGGATCTATTCCTTTTGTATTTCAGCTGGGAATTCGTCGGACTTTGCTCATTTTTCCTGGTCGGCTTCTGGTACCGCCAGACGGAAGCGGCGTATGGAGCCCGCAAGGTGCTGACGATGACCCACCTTGCCGGCTATGGCCTGTTCGTCGCAGTGGTGCTGCTGCACCTGCGGACGGGCACGACGCTGTGGACGGACCCGCGCGTCGGCCCGGCATTCTCCACCGGCATCTTCGTGCTGGTGCTCACCGCAGTACTGGCGAAGTCGGTGCAGTTTCCGCTCTATACCTGGATTCCCGACGCCATGGCCGCGCCGACGCCGGTGAGCGCCTTGCTGCACGCGGCCTGTTATGTAAAAGCCGGCGTTTACCTGATTGCCCGGTTGCACACCATCACGCCGTGGCCGGTCTCATGGGGCCTGATGGTCTCCTGGCTGGGAGCGGGCACGCTGCTGGTGGGCGTATTGTTCGCGCTGGCGCAGCACGATCTGAAGCGGCTGCTGGCCTTTCATACCGTCAGCCAGATCGGTTACATGATGCTGGGGCTGGGACTTGGCACTCCGCTGGGCATTGCGGCCGGGCTCTTCCACTGCCTCAACCATGGGCTGTTCAAGGGCTGCCTTTTCCTCTGTGCCGGTTCCGTGCAGCGCAGTACTGGCACGCGGGACATGGACCTGATGGGCGGATTGGGCCGCAAGATGCCGCGCACCATGATGATCTGGCTGGTCGCGGCCGGGGGTATCGCCGGCATTCCGCTGCTGAATGGCTTTGTCAGCAAATGGCTTCTTTACAATGCCGCGCTGGAGGCCCATCAGCCGCTGCTGGCGCTGATTCCCTGGATCGGCAGCATTCTTACCGTATTTTCATTTCTCAAGGCCACCAGCGGCGTCTTCCTGGGCAGCGACGGAGCCACAACCAAAAAGGCGCACGAGGCTTCGTGGACCATGCTGGCAGGAGGCGGCGTACTGGCCGCCGGCTGCCTGCTGTTCGGCCTCGCGCCGCAATTGGCCATGACCTACCTCATCAATCCGATTCTGCCCGCGATGGGATTCAGGCCGCTGGTGGGAGTGAGCTGGTTCGGCTTTACCGCCGGAGAAGGCCTGTGGTTTGCCACGGGAGGGCTGGCGCTGAGCGTAATCGCGCTGGGCTTCGGCGCGCTCGTCTATTGGTTTCCTTTGGGCGCTAGCGTCACGGCCGTCGCGGCGGGCGGCGCTCCCAGTGTTTTTACCGGCGGCGAGCGGCTCAGCCCGCAAGGTCATCTGGACGCCAGCGATTTTGCCTACACAATTAAAGAGAATCTCGCCCCGTTTTACCGCGTCTGCGACGTCGATCGGGCGTGGCTGGCACTTTGGCACGGCATGAGCGGCGTGGCCCGGCGCCTGGCTCGCCTGCTGCACGACGCCGAGGAATTTCCCGCGAGCTTGCTCACCATCGGGACCGTGCTGGTCGCGATTTTCGCGGGGCTCGCTTCCAGAACCATGACCGCCGGGCAGGCCCCCGGCATCAGCAACCCGCTGCCAACGCTGCTGCCGCTGGTGGTGGCACTCGCAGTCTCGGTGGTGGGGCTTCTGCTGGCGTGTGGCGCCTGCCGGGCACAGCGGCGGTTCATGGTTCCGCTGGCATTGGCGGGCGCACTGGCCTGCGGCGGCGTCCTGGCGCAAACGGATCTGTGGCGCACGCTGCTGCTGGAAGGCGCGGCCGCCGTCGCTTTTGTCGTACTGTGGTGGGCCAGCGGCCGACCGGCTGCACGTCGCGGTTATTTTGCCGCGGTTGCGCTTTCCGCCATGGGGATGGCAGGCGGCACACTGGCTGCCGCGCACGGCCACGAGCAACTGGCTCGCGCCCTGCTGGTGCCGGGCGCAGCCATCAAGTTCGGACTGGTTCCGCTCTGGTTCTGGCTGCCCCTGGTGACCGAGTCTGCGCCCGCCGTCGTGGCCGGGCTCATCGTGGGCGTTGTGGACGTGGCGGCCTTTGCGGAACTGGTTACAATTCGCGGGGCCGAGCCGTGGGTATTCCATCCGGGATTGCCCTGGCTGGCGCTGGGGGTGGGATCGGTGATCGTGGGTGCGCTGCTGGCCCTGGCGGAACGCAACCTGAAACGTCTGCTGGCCTTCTCGACTATCGCCGACATGGGCCTGATGGTGGTAGCCCTCACCCTGGGCGGCGCCTACGGATTGCCCGGCGCGGTGCTGGGAGCAACGGTTCATGCCCTGGCCAAGGCCTTGCTCTTTGCCAGTGTGGCCGCACCGGAGGCAGGCGGCGAGTCGTTGACGGATGCGCGCGGACTCGCATCCCGCCATCCACTGGCTGCGACCGGTTTTGTGGTGGGAGCGCTGGCCGTGATCGGGGTTCCACCGACCCTCGGCTATGCGGCGCACTGGCGGATCTTCTCGGCGGCGGCCGCTGACAGTCTCCCGATGCTGGCGGCCATGGCCTTGGGAGCCATGCTGATGGTTACCATCTACGCGCGCGCCATCACGCTGTTCTGGTGGGGCCCGGAAATCTCGCCGCATCCGGCGACGCCCTCCTACAGCCGGTTCATGCTCGGAGCCGCCGTCGTGCTGCTGGCACTTGCCCTGCTGGTGACCGGATTCTGGCCCCGTCTGCTGGGAGGGGTGGCATGAGCGCGCCGGGTAAAGGAATCCTATTCCGCCTGGTCGAACGGGCTCGCCGGCGTTCGGCCTGGCTGTTTCACTTCAACGCGGGCGCCTGCAATGGCTGCGACATCGAGTTGATCACCTGCCTGACGCCCCGGTACGACGTCGAGCAACTGGGCATCAAGCTCGAAGGCAGTCCCCGGCAAGCCGATGTGCTCTGCGTTTCAGGGCCGGTAACACGCGCCACACGGGAGGCGCTTGAGACCATTTATGGCCAAATTCCTTACCCCAAGGTGGTGGTGGCGATCGGTTCCTGCCCCGCGACCTGCAATGTCTTTGCGGGCAGTCCGATGATCGAGGGCCCGCTCGACCGGATCATTCCTGTCGACGTCTACATTCCTGGGTGTCCGCCACGGCCGCACCAGATCATCCAGGGCATTGCTCAGGCGATTGAGCGGCTGGCGGAATATCGCGCCACGCCGGCTGGAGGTGAGCGATGAATGCCTGGCGTGCGCTCTTCGCCCTGCTGGTATTTCCCGGTCTGCTCTATGCTTTGCCCATGGGCTGGTTCATGCTGGGCGCGGGGCGCAAGCTGACGGCTCGCTTTCAGGGGCGGATTGGCCCGCCGCTTTCACAACCCTTCTACGATGTTGTCAAATTGCTGGCCAAGCAGCCGGTGGCGCGCGTGCCGGCGGAGAAGTGGTTGCTGACCAGCCTGCCGCTGCTGGCCGTCGGCGCCGTGCTCGGGGCGCTGGCCTTGCTGCCGGTGTTTTCCAGCGAAACGGGTTTTGTCGGCGATCTGGTGCTCCTGGTGGGGCTGCTCGAATTGCCGCCGCTCTGCATGATTCTGGCCGGCTACGCTTCGCGCTCGATCTACGGCGAGGTGGGCGCGACGCGCGAGGCGGCTCTCAGCATTGCTTCAAATGTTCCTTACCTGGCCGCGCTGGTGGCCATGGCGGCCGCCGCGGGAAGCCTCCATCTCTCGCAAATTGCCGTGGCAACGCCGTGGATGGTGCGCCTGCCCGCGCTGCTGACCATCCTGTTGTGCCTGCCCGTGAAGCTGCGGACCAACCCCTTTTCGCTGTCCAATGCCGAGCAGGAGATTCTCGCTGGCCCACTGACCGAGTTCGACGGCCGTCAACTCGCGCTCTGGGAGCTGGCGCACGGCCTGGAGTGGGTCGCACTGACGGGATTCGTGGCCACTCTGGCGGTTCCGCTGCGCAGTTCGCACCTTTTCTTCGATTTTCTCGGCTTTGTGCTGATTTCCCTCGTACTCGTGCTGCTGCTGAACCTGCTGGCCGCCGCCACGGCGCGCTTCAAGCTCTGGCAAGCCACGCGCTTGCTTTGGCGGTGGGCGTCCCTGTTGGCGGCAGTGGCCCTGGCCGTGGCTTTTTATCTGCGGCACGGAGGCTACTGAGATGTTCCGTATTCTTGCGGTGATCGCCGGCAACGTGCTCCATGGCCCAGGGACGATTCGGCTGCCAGGTAGTGTGCCCTGTCCCCCGGAATTTCGCGGAGCCGTAACGCTTGACGCTACGCTCTGCCTTGCCTGCGGCATCTGCTCTTATGTCTGCGTGAGCGACGCGATTACCGGGGCGGAACAGGACAAGAATTACCTTTGGACGTATGAACCGGGCCGTTGCACCTTCTGCGCGCGCTGCGTGGAGCGCTGTCCGGGACGCGCCTTGACGATGGCTGCCGGGCCGGTTGCAGCGTGCTTCAAGCCGGGCGAACGGGGCGTACAGCAGTTGGTGCCGTTCCCCACCTGCCCGCATTGCGGAGAGCCGTCGCGGCCGGTCAATGAGGAGCTGCTCGGCCGTGCGTACGATGAGGTGAACCCGGAGATCCGTCTGCTGGCGCGATTGTGCGAGCGTTGCCGGCAGCGGCTGCAGGGCAAGCAGTTCCTGGCCGCAAACCCAGAGGGCGAATCCCTGGAACGAACCCAGAAACGAACGGATCAGGAACGAATGAATCAGGAACCAACGGATCAGGGCCGAAAAGGAGAAGCGGAATGAGCGCCGCGGAGATTCGTGAACAGATCGGCGGAAGCTGGGAGGAGTGCAGCGACGGCTGGTGGCTGTCGTTGCCGCCGGAGCAGATCCGCGCCGCCGCCGGGACCATGCTCGCCGGAGGCGCTCGTTTCGTGGCGCTGGTAGCCAGCCCCGGCAGCCAGGGGGAGTTTGGCCTGTCGTGGCACTGGGATCTAAAGGGCACACTGCTGTCGGTCACGACGACGCTGGTAGCCGGAAGGCCCGCGCCCAGTATCGTCGACATTTATGCAGGAGCCGATTGGGCCGAGCGCGAGACGCGCGACTACTACGCCATTACGTTCGAGGGCCGCCTTTCCACGCCATCGCTGATGCTGCGCGAAGAAGATGCGCCCGGAATGATGCTGTCTCCGGAGGCGGGCCGTCCATGAGCTATCGCATTCCCATCGGTCCCTATCACCTCGCGCTGGAGGAGCCCTACAAGATCGAGCTGGACTGCCAGGGCGAACGCGTCACCGGCGCTACCCTGAAAGTCGGCTTCAACTTCCGCGGCATCGAGTGGCTGGCCGAGCGCAAGAACATCACCAAGGCCATCGCTCTGATGGAGCGCGTGTGTGGTATCTGTTCCAATGTGCATTCCATGACCTTCTGCATGGCCCTGGAGCAGATCGGAGGAGTGGAGGTTCCGCCCCGCGCTCAATATGTAAGGGTCGTAGTGGCGGAACTCGAACGCCTGCACTCGCATCTGCTCTGGGCGGGCATTGCGGCGGAGTTGATCGGCTTCCAAACGCTGTTCATGCAGCTCTTCCGTCTCCGGGAGTGCATCATGGACGCCTTGGAATCGATCTCAGGCAACCGCGTGAATTACTCCATGAACCGCATTGGCGGCGTGAATCGCGACATCGAACACCCGGAGGCAGTGCGCAAGGCGATCAGCCAGGTCCAGGACGCCGTATCGCGGACACTGATTCCATTGTTTACGACCGACCAGACGGTGGCCGCCCGTTGCCGTGGCGTGGGGAAATTTTCGCTGGCGGAGGCCATCGCTTACGGCGCCGTGGGCCCGGTGGCGCGCGCTTCGGGGCTGGACACGGATATGCGCCGCGATCATTCCTACCTTGCCTACAATGCTCTGGAATTTTCCGTGCCCACCCGGCCCGAAGGCGATGTGCTGGCGCGTATTACCGTGCGCGCATTGGAGATTCTCGAAAGCTGCCGGATGATCGATCAGGCTCTGGAACGGATGCCGACCGGCCCGCTTCACGCCGGCGACATCTACACCGTGCCGCCCGGCGAGGCGGTGGCGAGAATCGAAGGCCCCCGAGGCGAGGTTTTCTATTACGTCCGGTCGGACGGCAGCGACACTCCCACCAGAGTCAAGGTGCGGACTCCCAGCTTCGCCAACATTCCCACCGTCACGGCCATGGTGCGGGGCAGCGATCTGGCCGACGTTCCACTCATCCAGGGCGCCCTCGATCCTTGTTATTCCTGTACGGATCGGTGATACACTCCCGCCGGCAAACCTCTTGGCCCGGCTTGACGATGAACCGGCTTTTGCATTGCGGAAATGCTGCATGAGACAGGGATGAATCTTGAGCCTAAAAGTTGACTACATGCCAGTGTCTGGCTCTATGGCATTTTCCGAATCGCCGTAGAGTCTCCAACCGTGTGCCGGATGGATTTTTCTTGAGAATAATTTCCCCGGCAGTTGTGGCCTCACTCTATGCCAATTCGAAAACTGATCCCGGTGCCGTACCGGAGTTACGGCACGATATTTCGGAGGCTGGCCCGCTACCGATGAGCCTCCGGTGACTTAGCGATTGCACGGAAGGGCATTTCCGGTCTGTCTGGCTAAATGCCCTCCGAGAGTGTGCAAAGTTGTGGGCTGGTCATGCCGCCATCGTTTTCGCTCTGAAGGAGAACTCGGCGGCCACAGCTTCGGCAACCTCTTTATCGCCGCTCTGGCCGAGATGACCGGCGACTTTGCCCAGGCCATCAAACTTGCCAGCGAAGTCCTGGCGATTCGGGGCCGCATCCTCCCCGCCACCTCCGCGAATGCCATCCTGGTTGCCCGCATGGAGGACGGTTCTTTTGTCTGCGGCGAGACCAGAATCAGCACCAGCCTCAGCGCATTGCCGAGGTCACGCTCGAACCAGCAGTCGCGCCTGCATTGCCTGAAACGCTTCAAGCCATCGCGGGCGCCGACCTCATCACTCTTGGCCCAGGGTCGCTGTACACCAGCCTCATCACCAACCTGCTCGTCAACGGCATCGCTGAGGCTCTCGACACCACACGCGCCACCCGCGTCTACATTGCCAACCTCATGACGGAGGCGAACGAGAGTCTCGGCCTCAGCGTCGCCGAGCATATCGAGCGCATCTACAAGCACACCGGCAGGCCCATCTTCGACTACGCCGTGGTGAACACCGGTCCCATATCCGCAGCCCTTCGCGAGCGCTACACCGCCGAAGGCACCGAGCCCACCAAGGCCGACATCGAGCGCATCGAAGCCATGGGCATACGTTGCATCACCGGGGACTTTGTCGCGGAGGGCGATCTTCTCCGCCATGCTCCGGATCGGGTCACAAAGGCGCTGCTCGCGCTGCCGTGCGCGCAGATGCCCCTGAGATCTGACCGCGATCGCCTTGTCCGTGGGCATATCCTGGAGGTCAACAGCCCATGCTGGCTTCCTGATGGAGAGGCCGCGATATTGCACTGTCATCCTGATTGATGCCATTCTGGAAGACCGCCATTCAATAAGTGGCGGCAGCCCGCTCATAAGGGTCGAAACAGAATAGACCACGTTACCCGCGGAAGCGGTGTGACGTGGTCTATTGTCGTTTTGGCGCCTATATTTTTGTTCCGGGCCAGAGCCATGATCTTTGCAGCGGCAACTCAGAGACACTCCCGGCATCAGATAGCGGCATAGGGAGCTCGTGCCAGTTTCTTGGGCCTGAACAGACGCATGAAGACGTAAACCGCCACTTGCAGCACGCTGGCCATCAGTGCTGTTCCCAGCAGCCGAGCGTTGAAAAATCTTCAGACAGAGCCGGCATCGTCGGGATTCGGAAGAAGGTCACCCCATGAAGGGGGCCAAAAGGCCCTCGAATCCCCAAACAAGGCCGGTGCCGCCTTCATTCGGCAGTGCGAGGGCAAACAACCTCAGCCAGCATGGATCGATACCCTCAAAATGTACTGCTTTTGTACCGCCGGGATGCCAATTCGCGCGATTTTAGCGATTTCAGAGGATGTGATCAGTGCCACGGGAGAACCGCTGCAGCTGTTGATTTTTCCAGTACTTGTGGCAAAATAATAGTGGATTCGCGCAAGGGGCTGCATGAGGCGGGACTGTTCGAGTTCAACTTGAGCTTTCATGTTCTCCTTCGACGCGGAGGTGTGTCCTGCCAGGGTTGCTATGCCGTTGACCAATCATCGGTCCCGATGTGTCATTGTGCGTTTGACTCAAAATCGGTCCGGTTGTGTCACTGTGCGTTTGACATCACGGCTGTCCGGCTAAAAGTCGAACAGAATCAACTGGTTGGCAGAATCGGGTAAGTCAGAGTCATAG